>SKEQ01000030.1_pt1 | contig 188774 bp, 160 predicted proteins | sample 4826751 | NCBI WGS metagenome assembly SKEQ01 (sample SAMN11008805, study PRJNA524170) | human gut metagenome | biome: Human fecal sample; material: Feces; isolation source: fecal sample from pouch patient p44 | host: Homo sapiens | place: Israel: Tel-Aviv | collected 2013-07-11
TGCTTTGCCGCCCAGCGGTCATAGCCCACGCCCTTGCCCTCGGCTCGCTTGGCTTCCCGGTCAACCATGCGCTGCAAGGTGTTGTCTGCCGGGGTGGTTTTTGCAGCTTTTTCCCCTTGTAACGGCTTTTTAACTGCGGCAGGGTATTCGGGTATGGCTTTGGTCTGTTCGGCAGCTCTGTGGGCGTTCTGCGTGAGCAGGGCAAGGACAGCAGCCTTGTCAAAATCGTCCCCCAGCTTTCGGGCTGTGATAGGCTTTGTCCTGTCCGGCGTGAGGTAGGAAAGCCGCCCCCGGCTCTCCTTGACGGTCACACCCTCCCGCAGCAAAAGGGAAGAAAACTCGTCAAAGCTGCCAGCTTGGGAAAGTGCCTGCCGTATCGTCCGGCGCAGCTTCGCCTTGTCCGTTTCAAACTTGGTGGGCTTGGTCGGCTGTCCGGCGGCTTCTCTGGCGGCGTTCTCTTTGTCAAGGGCAAGCTGCCCTTTCTTTGCCGCCCAGTATTCCCGTTCGGTTATCCGTTCCTTGCTGCCGTTCAAGAGGTCGATTTGGTAAAGCCCCTCCCGGTGGCACATTTCCATGACTTCGCTCTTGAAATATTCCATAGCGGCGTTGGTGCAGCGGTGCTTGCAGCCCTCCAGCGTGTCGGCTGGTCTGTCCATGTAGGGCAGAAGCGGGACTTCGTAAATCCGCAGGGAGTTGATGACGATATGCACATGGATATTCCCGCTGTGGTTATGCCCGTCCGGGTGGGTGCAGATTAGGGCTTGGTGTCCGGGGAAATGCTCCTTGCAGAACTGCTCGCCCAGCTCCTGCGCCCGGTCTACGGTCAAGCCGTTGTCTGTCCCGTCCCGTGGGTCAAAGCTGATGATATAGTGGTGGCTTTTCACATCTTCCCGTTTTTGGTTTTTCTCATAGCGGAGATTGGCTCGCATACAGGCAACAGCGAAATCCTCGCCCCCGCAGTTGAGGGAAGAAATGCGGTAATCCTCCCTCGGTATCAGCCGCCCGTTTTCATCAAGGGTGGCTTTCATGGTAAACTCGTCATGCTCAAATGTGAGATAGGCTTCCGCTGCGCCATAGTCGGCGTTTTTAGAGCTGATATGTTTGAATGTTGCCAACAGCGTCACCCACTTTCTGCAAGACTTCAAACTTTAGGGCAGCAAGGTCGGAAACCGCCGCCCGTACCTCCCCGGCAAGCTGCGGATAGGGACTGTGCCACTCGTTCAGCGTCCGGGCTATCTGGTTTAAGTTGCCGCCGATCCTCCCGTATTCGGCGGTCAGCTTCCCGACAGCGGCAAGCAGCTCGTCATTGATGGGGGAAACGGTTATGATGGGGCGTATGGCTGCCCCGGTTATGGCTTGCCGGATAAACTCGGCTTGGCTCATGTGGTAAGCAGAAAGCCGCTGGGCAAACTCGGCGTATTCTTCCTCGGTCATGCGTGTTTTGACTACCCGGCTGCGGTGCGGCGTGTTGTATCGTTTCATAGGTGGTTGACCTCCTTTCTGTGCGTGGTGTCCTCTCACTAATAGGAGAAAAACAGGGTGTGAAGCGGAACTGTTTTTGAAAAATCCGAAAAATATTTTGAGGGGTTTTTCAGCGGCGCAAGCCGCATAAGCAGGGTTTGGGGAAGGCACTCCCCAACAAGATTCCCGCAGGGGCAAAATGAGCGATAAGCGAATTTTGGCACCTCGGTAGAATCTTGCTCTAAGAAACTGCCGGCCTGCCGTTCACTTGCTACTGCCACTTTTTCAGAAAATCTATAACCAGCTTTTTTTATAAAAGGCTGCGGGCTGGCGTTTTTCCCTTACTCCCTACAAACCACAAAAGAGCAGAATGGACGGACTTTCCGGCAAGAACTTTTCCGGCGGCTCGGTCTTTCCCGACAATAAGGCGTTTCGGAAGCTGCGTTTTGCCCGCTGTCTGAAAAAAATGGCAGCCTTTTTTGGTTTCACTGTCTAATACGGAACTTTTGGAAATTTGCCAAAAATGGACGCAAAAAAAGCAGCAAATCTTTTTCGGATTTACTGCTTCATGTGCCGCTGCGGTGCGGCGGGATGGATATTCAGTTGAAATAAAAGAGGATGGTGGTACTTTAGTCTATCGACTCTTTACTAACTATTAGGTAATCTTGAAAGATTTTCCTTGAATTTATCTAAAGAATGTTCATTGTTTCCCGCAAAAATAAGTGGAATTGTATATTCATATGATATGCCATTTTCATAGTCCGATAATTGTATTTTTATAGTATCATCCCTCTCATCTTTAGGTGCTATATATATGAATGAATTTTTATTTATATCAGATATTTTCCCTTTTTCAGAAGAAACAGTATAACCCCAGTCTGTTAAATTTGTCTTTATTGTAACTTCTGTTTCTGTTTCTTTTCTAGTCTGCAATGCTGTTTTATCGATTTGGATATCAAAAGGAGTCGAACCTAACAATTCACTGTTTATATTTACAAGTTCTTCTCCATTTGTTTTAGAAATATTAGATTCATCTTCATAATTTTGTTGAGATTCATCTTTTGGTGTTTCTCTGTTACATCCTAATAAAAAGCATAAAATAATTAGTACTAATACAGAAAGTTGTTTTTTTTGCATTTATTTCTCCTTTCATATTATCAAAGAAAGCACTGAGAGTACTTTCAAGAAATTTTGAAATATTCTCAATGCTTTCTATTTTTTGATCATAAACTTGCCGGTAATGATACTATGTTAATTTATCTCTTTCGCGTAACCTTTGTTGCAATATACACATGCACCATTCACCCATTTGTGAGACATTTCAATCGTCTCAACTTCATAAATGCTTACTTCTCCACAAATTAAACATTGTTTGTAATTATATACATGACGTGTCGCACATTTATCCCAGTCATCATATATACCAGGCATTTCATCTTCATATCCATAGTACTGGGGAGAACCCCAACTATGAGTATGAGCGGCAAATACAGTCATTGGAGCAGCTACAATTCCAGCTACTACTGAAAGTGCTAAAATAGATTTTCTTAAATTCATAAGTTCCTCCCTTTCCTTAAAAATACATAGCTCTTTGTTACATTGTCATTTTAACATAATAATTGGTAAAATGCAATAATTTATTTTCTATTTACGAGAAAATACTGTGCATATTATCTTATTTAGGAATAGTTAAGGCGGCTACCTAAATCTTTTTATTACTTTACCGCACATGAGCATTGGCGCCGGGGTTGTCGTTGCCGTAACCTTCCAGCAGGTTGATAACGCCCCAGATACCGAGACCGGCACCGAGCGCGATAACGAGGGTCTGAAGAACGGTGATTGCCTGTTCAAAAAATGCCATATAGTTTGTTAGCCGGAATCTGATTAAAAAATAGGTTTGTCATGTTTCATAGGCATACAAAAGCCGGAACAATCTGCCGCCCGGTTTCCGGGGGCATGATTCCGGCTGTCCTCCTTTTTCATTATTTTTTCTCGCGATTGTCCGCTTTGTACGCCAATGGCCCATAGAGGGCAAGTGCGGCGAATAGATAAGATCACTCCCTTCTAAAGCGGAACGAAATTAAGCGCCCTTTGTGTCTACTTCATATACATCGCAGACCTCATTGGGCTTGAGTTTCAGCCTTGCAGACAAGAATGCTTCAATGTCAAAAGCGTTCTTATCATCCGCGTCGGCAGTGTACTTGAAATTGGGGTGCTTGGTGATGTCGTACTTATCCGAAAGGAAAGGACGCACACCGCGCAGCTGGAGGATACACTTGCCTCCATCCATAACAGCAAGCTCATCCTGGCTCATCAGCTCTTTGCCACATTGTCAAGTGATGAATTCAAGAAAACGGCAGCCGCAAAGAAAAATCTTTGTGGCTGCCGTTCTAATTGGCGGCTTGAAGCAAAAAAATCCCCGGTTGTACCAGGGAAATAAAAACTTTAGTATAGCCTAAAAGAGAAAGCTAGCGCCTTGAGGCGCGGCCAAGTAGAGTGGGCTTAAAGCCTGCGTCCCGAGCCACCCGTTTTACGGGTGGCAGCGACTCCTTGTCTGTTTATCTTATACTTGTCAATTTATATTATCCAATAATGTGAATTATAATATGACAGTACGGATGCATATTATAGAAACATAACTTTGAAAGAATCAAGCATAACCTGTGGAGTGACTCTTCAACGGATAAACTATTTTCACTTCATACAGTTCCGACATATGGAATAAGGAACACCAATCGCCCTCAATACAACTTTCTTTCTATTAGTTAAAAATGCACATAATCAAAAAAGAAAATCGACTTATTTTAGACAAATTCATTGACAAGTTCTGCTTTAGGTGATAAAATAAAAGTGAAAAGTCGAAATTTATATTGTTGGGAGGTAAGACCGATGATTTGTTTTAAGGTTAAGTTGCCTAACTTAATAATGGAGCATTTTTACCGACGCTGCCAGCCTTTGGAGGCTTAGAATTAAAATTGTTTCTATTTGCGCATAAGTTAGGCATGATTATTTGTCTACTTATGCGCTTTTTTATTTGAATTTTCAGTATTAGCAGAAAGGAAGTGTTATACATAGATAACATATGGCTTATCCTTTTGCTTCTATTAAGTTTTTTTATGATTTTTAAGCCGGAACTTTTATGGAAAATTGAACACTTCTTTTCTGTAAAAGGCGGTGAACCTACAGATTTATATCTTGGTTTGATGCGGGTTGCTGGAGTATTCTTTTTTATTGCATCCATCATTTGCATTATTGTTTTGGTTTTATAAGAGAAGGGGGGCTTTTAATGAAAAAGCTAACACGTAAGATTGTTGCACTTACTCTTTCCTTGGTTATGTGCATAAGTTTTTCTAACACTACTTTTGCTTATGCCGACAACGAGAATATCAGTTCTTCTGCTGAAGCAAGCAAAGTGAATTGGTGGAAGATTGGCTGGATTATCCTTTCAGATTATGTGGAAAAGCTTATCGATCTCGATGGACAGAGTGAAAAGGATAGTAGTTGGGCCTATCTTGTTTCACCTAGCATAGAATATAACACGGGTGATATGGGGCCTGAGGTTTATTTTCGTCCAGAAGTAGATAACAGCGTTGGTTCTATCCGTATGCATGGACATAGGATTATCTTTGTCGATATTTTTACACAGATTGCACTCATCTTGTCAGATGCCTCTGGTGATACGGTAAGTCAAGCAACTACTGGTACAAATCAGTATATGTTTTATACAAAGAAAGCAGGAGACAGTTCTGGTACATGGAAAGCACAGTTTGTTTCAACTGAGACATACAAATGGCAGTTGTATTATGCCCATTATTACAATGCCAATGCTCGTTCAAGTGTTCCTATGACGGAAGATGGATTTTACTTTGGGGATAATAACAGAGTTTATCAATTCTCTGTTGCAGAATCTTACAGACTTAATTCTCTTCCTCCAGAGGTTGTTGATATGACACAACTTAATGCTCAATTTATTAATCCTGCTGATGGAAAAACTGTAGATTATCTCAAAGACTTTAATGCTGGAGATCAAGTTCATTTCTCTGATATAATTATTGACATTAGTTATGATGCGACTGAGGATGCGACTACATTTTATTTTACCGAGGATACTTATGAGGAAAACATAGGATGGAAATTTGCAGGAAATCTTCTTGACCAATATTCCGCTGGTGATGTTCTGAATCTAACTTTTGATGTGTTGAATGTCGGAAACTATCAGGGCATTACTTTTGAAAGCCTCGACTACTTTGAAGCAGCTTACGCGCATAATAACGGTGCCGCTTATCCCAATATTCAAGATTACCAATAATTTGATTTTGACATAAGGACTTATAGAAGAGGGCGTGTTGCGGATAATTTTCTGCAACGCGCCCTTTTTAGTATGCTTTAGCAAAATAAAGTTATCCCTTTTACTCTGGCCAAAGGAATAACTTTATTGCCTGATAGCATTAAAAGAAAATTGTTGTATCACTTTTGATATAAATTAAAAGTATTTAGCGTCTAAATTCTACCTTGACATTTCCCCAACAAAATTGTAAATAATCTTAACCTCCTGTGTCCTCTGACCATCAATCTTCTTGATTTCTCCAATCAGAATCCGGCTAATGAGCCGGTTCAGCACCGCCTCGTCCAGTTCCTCGATGGCGGCATAGCGCCGGATTTCCTTGATAAAAGTGCGGACTTCGCTTTCTTGCGCATCGGCACGACCTTGCATCATTGCCAGGTCATGCAGGCGTTTCTGGTTGGATTCCTGCTCCTGTTCCAGCGCCGCCGTCAGCTTCACAAACCGCTGCTCGGTCAGGATGCCTTTGGCCTTATCGGTGTACAGGCTCAGGAACATCCCGTCAATTTCCTGATTTCGGGCTTCCAGCCGCAGGCGTTCCTTTTCTGTCTGGGAGGCGTCCACCAGATACCGGTGCTCCATCCGGCGGCTGAGCCGCTGGTAGAACGCATCGGCATCCTTCATAGCCTGCGCCGCCAGTTCCTGAATGTCTTTCAGCACCAGATTGTATAAATCCCTGGCCTCGATCTTGTGGCTGGAACAGACCTTGCAGCCCATGCGGTTGTAGGTCTGGCAGATATAGTACGCCTTGTCAATCGGCTCCCGCATTTCGCCGGTGAAGCGGTTCTTCCCGGTTCGGCCCACTTTCTCATACCGCACCTGCATGGACTTCCCGCAGGTGGCGCAGTAGACCAGACCGTGGAACAGATTATAAAAGGGGCAGGAATTCCCCTGAATGGTCGGCCTGCGGTCAATGAGTTCCTGCACCTGTTCCCATTCCTCCGGCGTCACAATGGCCTCATGGCAGCCCTCGATCACTTCCCACTGGTCACGGGGAATAATGTCATAGGTGTTGGAGCGGATGCCTTTCTGATGCGTCCGAAAGACCAAATGTGCGCCCTTATAGAATGGATTTCTCAGGATGTGACTGATTCTGGCTCCGCCCCAGAAATAATAGTTGGCGTCAAACTCCGTGTTGGCTTTGACATGGGTGATTGGGATTTTTTCTTCCATCAGACGTTTGGAAATCCTCATGCAGCCCAGCCCGTCAAGGGCATAGTCATAGATTTTGCGGATGATTGGCGCTGTCTCAGGGTCAATGATGAGATGCCCCTTGTCCTCCGGGTCACGCATCAGGCCGAAGGGCGGCGTCCCTCCGCAGAACTTCCCCTGCCGGGAGCGGGTGGTGATGCCTGCCAGCACCTTTTTAGAAATATCCCGGCTGTACATATCGTTCAGGATATTCTTAAAGGGCGTAATGTCCATCTCCTGACGGGTCAGGCTGTCCACGCCGTCCGTGATGGCGATATAGCGTACATTGTGTTTGGGGAAAAAGATTTCGATATAGCTGCCAGCTTCAATATAGTTCCTACCAAGCCTGGATAGGTCTTTGGTGATGACGCAGCCGATCTTCCCCGCCTCAATGTCAGCGATCATGCGCTGGAAGGCAGGGCGGTTGAAATTGCGGCCCGTATAGCCGTCATCCACATAATATTCATACTGGAACATTCCATGCTTTTCAGCAAAGTCCCGAAGCATGATTTTCTGGTTGCTGATGCTCATACTCTCGTTGTCGCCGCCGTCATCCAGAGAGATGCGGCAGTAGAGAGCGGTGATTTTCTCATAGACTTGTTTTTTCCTGCTCATAGCGTTCTCCTTCTATGAACAGGGACACGATACCATTATAGTACCATGTCCCTGCCCCTGAATCAACCGTTTTTACGCAGCGTTTTCGGCCATTTCCCGCTGCTGACGCCATTCCTCGAAGTGTTCGCAGGTCTGACGCTCAATCAGCTGCTCAAAGGCTTCCCGCATGGACTTCTCCCCGGAGAACTCCCGCACCACCACAAAACGGACTTTATTTTTCTGCTGTTTGCTTTTTTCCATAGGCTACCTCCATAGAGTAGCAGGCCAGACGGCAGCACTGGCAACGAAGTCCGGCAACGAACCTCTGAAAACCTGTAAACTACCGTCTGACCTGCAAATCTTACTTTATCAATTTTCTTGAAAAATCTCGTTGTTTTCGTTGCCGGAGATAGAGATAGATATTAGAAAATACCTTATTTACAGGCTTTTTCCGTATCCAGACCGGAGAATCCCCGGCAACAAACCCGGCAACCAAGTGGCAACCATCCCGGCAACAGACCGCTAATTTTATGCGATCCACTCCTTCGGCAGTTCCAGCTGGCAGCATTCTTCCTCGGTCAGCTCCACAAATCCATCTTCGTTGCCGGGCAGTTCGTTGCCGGAAACGTCCCGTTCCCAGCCCCTCTGCCTGCCATATCCGGTGAACATCCGGGGATTGGAGAATGGTTTCCAGCCCGTCACCACCGTGTTCATGATCTCGTTGATATTGTGCAGCTGCCACCGCTTCGGCTCATCGTAGGTGTGGCCCAGCGCCTCCTTGAACAGCTGTTTGGAGCAGACCATGCTGCCGGTGTAGTGTTCCAGAAAGCCCTGTATCTGTCCGGCCTCGGTGTCCTCCGGCATGAAATCCTTCTGCACCTCCACCAGCTGGCGCTGGATGGACTTGCTGAACTTCATAGAGTAGTGGCCGCTGCGGTAAATCGTCATGGCCTCCGCCCAGACCTGTAAAAGATAGGCTCTGGAGGCGTCCTCGTCCTCCAAAATGTGAACCTCTGCATTCTCCGGGTAAATCATGATCGGCAAAAAGCGCCGATTTCCGGCCCGGTCAAGGGGCAGGAAGTCCAGTGTGTTGGACGAACCGCCGAACACACACTGCCGCAGCCGGTCTTTGGGCTGGGCCTCGTAGGGCGTCCGGTAGGTTTCCTTCTGGCGGCTGATAAAGGAGCGGATTTCTTCAATGCTTTTGGCGCTGCTGGTAGCCAGCATCTCCGACATTTCGATAATCCAGTGTCCTTGCAGCTTCAGATACACCCTGTCATCGTCCAGTTTTTTCAGGTCGTCACTGAACCACTCGTCCCGGATCGCCAGCAAGCGGAAGAAGCTGGACTTGCCAGCCCCCTGACCGCCCACCAGACAGAGCATTTCCTCATATTTGGAGCCGGGGCGGAATACCCGCCGGATAGCCCCCAGCAAAAAGTGTTTCAGCATTTCCTCCACATAGTCGCTCTCGTCCGCACCTAAGAAATGATGGAGACAGGAGCGGATGCGGGGCGTCCCGTCCCAGACAAGGCCGTTTAGCACGTCCTGTATGGGATGGTAGCAGTTCTCATTCGCCACGATGGAGAGCGCCGCCGTCATCTTTTTCTCACTGGTCAGGCCATAGGTCTGCTCAAAATAGAGAAGCAGATATTTCACGTCCGTATCCGTCAGGGCACTGGTATTCCTGCGCCAGCCTAAATCCTGTACAATGTCCACCCGGTCAGTCAAAAGGTTCAGGCGGATCGCCCCACGCAGGAGAGGGTCATGGCAGAACACCGTCCGGCAGTTGCCGATGGTGTTGGCGGGCTGGCCCTTCTCGGTGACGGACAGGCTTTCCCGCACCTCATCAACGCTCCGCTCCGGCGCTAAGGCTTCGGCTGCGCTCATGGCGGCCTGCCGGGTGGCTAGCGGTAAACTCTGATATTCGCTGCTCAATCTTCCTCACCTCTTTTCCATACTCAGCGACCACGGAAGCACGTTCCTCCATGCTGCCGGACAAGAGAATATCCAGCAGATATTCCGTGTACGGTTTCTTTTGCAGGGCCTCCACGAACAGCGGATTCCACGCTTCATCCGGCGTCTGCGGGGCGTATTCCTTCTCCCAGCGTTCCAGCAGATGCAGGTAATTGCACAGCACCCGGAAACATTTCTGCTCCGCCTGCCGGTAACGCAGTTCCTCGCTGATTTTTCGCTTGACCGGCCTCCTGCGGGGCGGGTCATGGCCTTTGGCGTCATAGTGGACAGAGAAATCCTCCGCCAGCTTCAGCGCCGCCTCCTTACTGCTCAGACTAAACAGACGGGCGGTAAAATCAATCACATCCCCATCTGCCTGACAGCCAAAGCAGTGGAACCGATGGTCAATCTTCATACTGGGATGTTTGTCATCATGGAAGGGACAGCAGGCCATGCCATTCCTGCCAACCTGCACCCCGTAATATTCCGCAGCCTGCCTTGTGGTGACAGACTCCTTCACCGCTTCAAATATATTCGATTTTCTCACCTCCAGGCAGAGAAAAAAGCACCCGTTTCCGCAGAAAATCAGGTGCCTCATAACTCCATATCGTGTTTCTTTTTCGGAGCAATCCGCCCCTCACGTTCCCAGCGTTCCCGGTTATCTCGGTCAGCGTTCAGCCTGCCTTTCGCCAGCTTCTCCCGGATGGATTCTCTGGCCTTCTCCTTAATCTGCTCCTTACCGGCCTTCTTGACCTCCGGCTGCATGAGAGTTTTCTGGATTTTTGCCAGGGCGTTCTGCATGACCCGTTTGATTTTGGTAATCACTCCATCCAGACGGGCGGCAGCGTAGTCACGCTCCTTCTTCGGGGCCTTGCGCTCCGGCGAAAGCACCCATTTTTTCGATTCTTCCACCAGACGAATATCTTCCTTGTGTGTCTCCTGCCGGACGGTATCGGTCACCACCTCCACCGCCTTGTCATAGGCCGCATCGGAAACATCATCTAACAGCGTCTCCACGTCCTCGATTTTGAGCGTCAGTTCTTCCAGCTTCTGCTCCTGCGCCGCAAGCTGCTCCTTCTGCTTCATCAGGATATAATCCTGTTTTTCCAGATAGTCCCGCCCGCCGTAGGACGGCTCCTGATCCAGATGCAGCCCATGCCGTCTGGCGATGTCAAACAGGATCGTCCGGCAGACCGCATCAAAGGTCTGCTTGCGGTTGTTGTTCCGGCCTTTGGGCTTCTCCGGGTTGGGGAGAGGGATGCCAAGTTCTTCCAGCGCCTTTTCCTGCTGGGGGCACAGTTCCCCATAGCGGTTCTCACAGTCAAAGACGTGCCGCTCATGGATGTGGGGCGTCCCCTCGTCCAGATGGAGCGCCCAGTCCAGGATGTGGATATGGGAACCGAAGCGGCGCTCAAATTCCTGATAAAACTCATTGACGATGGAAAAGAGCGTATCCGGCGAGACGGATTCTCCCATCGTGCCGATCTGGTAGATACTTTCCTCCGGGCAGGTCTTGTTGTTTTTCAGCAAGTCCTCCACAGTGCGGTTGCGCTCGGTGTGCCGGGTTTTCTCATTCCGGGCGTTCTGAGCTTCCACATAGCCGCCGTAATGCTCGTAGTAATACATCCGCTCGATTTCCTCAAAGCTGAAATCCGGCTGCTCCGGGTTCTCCCGGAACTCATGGGTGGTAAAGCCCCGGTAGCAGTCCCAGTAGACATTTTGCCTTGCCCGTTCTGCGTCAATGTGTTCGCTGTTCTCCACATCGAACCGGCGGTCATTGTGGCGGGGATTATAGGTGCCATGCTTGCCGGAGCGTCCATTGTGTCGTGTCAGTTTCAAACAGATTTCCTCCTTCCTGCGAAGATGTTCTGGGGCCGGGGAAGGGGCGGCGAAGCCGCAAATCCTGCGAATTTTGCGTCAGGTAATACCCAATACAAGTTGACGCAGGCATCAACTTTCCCTGGGCAAGGCGTTTCACCCTTGACCCGATGGGGCGGCTGCCCTCAACCTGCCAAGGCACTTCGTCCTTGACCCGATAATGGCTGCCGCCCTTAACCTGCCAATGGGCGTTGCCCCTTGACCCCAGCAGTGCGCTGCCGCCCCTGCACCCCGCCACAAAGGGCTGGCCGCCCTCTGTACTTCCGCACCGGCGAAGCTGGCTTCCACCGCAGGAACGGTGTTTGCCAGTTTCACCGGCTCCGTATCCACACATTTGCGCCCATAGGCGGGGAGTGGATACGGAATACGCCTGCGGGGATTGCCGGTCAAAACATCGGGTGCAGACCCGTCATTTTTCCCGTAAACACCCCGATTTTAGGCGATTTTTTCTTCCGTTACCACCACCTGAAAGCCATGCTCCTTTGCGTACTCCCTTGCGGCGGCTTTCCGTTCTTCGCTGTACGGAGGCACCAGCCGGATCGACAGCCGGGACTTGTCCAGCACATAGGTCACGCTGCCCTCCGGCGTGCTGCGCTCCAACCGGCACAACAGTGGGTACTTCCGGCTGAAATCAGCCAGCCTGCGCTTCAAGCTGGCGTTGAAGGTGTAGACGCTGGCAAGGTTCTCCGCCTCGTTCCAGTTGATGATGGTTTCTTTCTCATACTTAGACAGCTTCTTCATACAGATCCTCCTCATAATCGGTGTAAGATTTCAGCACACGCAGGTTGCGCTTGAGACGGCGGTACTCGTCCATCTCCATGCGCAGATGGTGATAAAAATCCTCGTACCAGCTTTCGTTCATCTCCGTCTCCACCTTCCGGGCCAGCCCCAGCATCCGGCGTTTGGCCTCCGGGTCAACCGTCAGAGCCGTCAGCCATTTCAGCCGTGTCACCGTATTGTGGTGGCTGAGACAGCCGTAAGCGTAGAGAATCTTCTTTTCTTTCATACTCAGTGTCATAATGATTTCCTCCATTTCTTTGCTGCGGAGCCATGCGCCCCGCATGATAAACTTGTTTCCTGTCCGCCGGTCTGCCTGCAAGCCGCTCCTGCCCGGAATTTCTCCCGGCGTATCGGCCTCTTTGGTGTGCTCGATTTCTGTCCTGGCGTCACTTCCCCGGAGGCCATACCCCTTGCAGCCGGTCATTCGATTTTCAAGGTTCTGTGCCTGTCTGCAAGAACCAGTTTACCGAAAAAAGAGGCCCTTTCCCGTATATCCAAAACGTCGGAAAAACGCTCGAAATCCGCATATTTCCACGCTTATGGAATCGTGCTATAATGGGTGTAATCACTGAAAAAGATAACGAGAGAGGGGGCTTTGGATGTACGCAAAGCTGACAATCCCGGAGCGGCTCAAAGACCTGCGGGTGGTGGACAAGCACCTGACGCTGGAACAACTGGCGGAGCAGACCGGCCTGTCTAAATCCGCGCTGGGAAAATACGAAACCGATGACTACAAGGACATCAGCCCGTTTGCGATTGCAACGCTGGCGGACTTTTACGGCGTGTCCACCGACTATCTGATGGGGCTGACGGAAAATAAAAATCACCCAAACACAGAACTTCAATCTCTGCATCTGAGTGATGATATGGTGGAACTTTTGAGCAGCGGCAAAATCAACAACCGGCTTCTCTGCGAACTGGCTGCCCACCCGAATTTCCGGCGGCTGATGATAGATATGGAAATCTGCATCGACCAGATCGCCAATATGCGGGTGGAGCAGATGAATCTGGTGTTGGAGGCCACCCGGCAGACCGTCATGAGCAAGTATGCGCCCGGAGAAGATGACCTCTATATGCGGACGCTGGAACTGGGGCAGGTGCAGGAAAGCGATTTTTACAGCCATGTCATGCACGATGATCTGGACAGCATCGTCCGGGACATCCGGGAAGCACACCGCAAGGACAAGACCACCGCCGACCCGCAGCCCACGCTGGATGACGTCAAGGAAAAGTTTGAACAGGCGCTCGAACAGGGCAGCCAAGAGGAAGTGGTAATCCACGAATTTTGCGACAGAATGCAGATACCCTTCGAGAAGATTTCCTCAGAGGACTTCTCTGCATTTTTGCGGATACTGAGCCTGTCCAAAATGCTCAAAAATCCCAACAACATGAGAGGAAAGGCCAAGCCGCAGCCGTACTATGCGCCCAAGCGGAAGAAACGCAGATAACAGGAAAGCCGCCCAATCTGTACCGTTGGACGGCTTTCGACCCGTTTGTGGGCGGAATAAAATATGTGGTTATACATCCGTTAGCTGACCGTTTTCATCAGCTTTTTCATAAACTTCCAGAGACGGATGCCATCTTTGAGGCCCAGCCGGTAAAAGAAGCACTCGCTTTCTGCACCAGAATCGAAAATAGAATCACAGTAGTGTCTTACAGCGTCCTTCTGTTCCTCAGACAATGCGCTGATTGCTTTTTCATACTCGTTTTCCAAGCGAAGGCAGTCCTCTTTTTTCTCCGTGCCGGTTTCTGCCTCCCGCCACTTAGCAAACTGGCTCTGCATCCGCTCCTGAATCATCAAATCAACCAATTTTTCTATATCTGTACCCATAAGCGCCCCTCCTTATGCTGGGCGGATATAATTCCGGTATGTTTCCAGGACGGAATCTGACACACCGCTTTTATATACTTTGCGGATGTCGGAGATTTCCTCTTGCTTCAGCAGTTTCAGCCATTTCAGCAGCTCAGCCCTGCCGTTGGCAAAGTTACAATAACGCCCATCGGCGTATTCGATACGGTATCTCATAGACAGGCACCTCCTTAAACAAAAATCATCTCAGAGAGGATGATTTCCTCTGCTCGGCTGCGAATGCTGTTCATGCCCCCGACCCACGCAAGCTGGTCACGGGCTTTCAGTTCCTCGGTGACACCCTCCGCCTCCTGCATCTGCGAGACGATACACGCCAGCCGGTCAGCGGCCTGTTCGTTCAGGTCAGCAAGATATGTCCAGAGTTTTCCCGACAGAAGCAGGGCATTGTACTGGCCGGGCCGGTGTTCTTGCAGAAACGCTTTGTGCATCCGGCCCCACCGCCCAATGGGGCGGCTTTCCTCCGGTAGCTCCAGATCGGGGATGTAGTAGTCTCCCACCAGCGTGTAGCTGATTCCGTTTTGATGGATTTTCTTTGGTAAATGCTCCATGTTCGACCTCCTGTATTCAGTTATTTCAGAATCCAGTTGATCGTGTCCCTGTTCATGATAAATTCAAGGCAACTGAACTCTTCACGAACAAGTATGGCATATCTTTCCCCAATTTTTGATAGTTGAGTGAATGGGAGGTTTCCCTCCCACGGCTCTCTCCGGTGTTGTAGGTGTCGATGGTTTCCTTTCCCAGCACGGCAGCCAACTCTTTGAGGGTAGTCGGCTCTTTACCGCCCAGGAAGATGGATGTATCCATGTTACCGATGATGGTATCTGCGTTATCCTTATAGATCGCCTTGAGCTGACTCTGTGCCTGCAACACCAGACAGGCAGAGATCTCACGGCTTCGGATGGTGGCCACCAGCTTTTCCAGTTTCGGAATCTGCCCGATGTTAGCACACTCATCAATCAAACAGCGCACATGAACCGGAAGCCTGCCGCCATACACATCGTCGGCTTTTTCGCAGAGCAGATTGAAAAGCTGGGTATAACACATGGAGATCAGGAAGTTAAAGCTGTCATCCGTATCACTCATAATGAGGAACAGAGCAGTTTTCCTGTCTCCCAGAGTATCCAGCTCCAGCTCATCATAAGCCGTGACCTCACGCAACTCTGCAATGTCGAACACGGCAAGGCGAGCGCCGCAGGAAATCAAAATCGACTTGGCTGTTTTTCCAGCGGCCAGCTTATATTTCTTATACTGGCGCACCGCAAAGTGGTTTGGCTTCTCGGCTTCCAGTGCATCAAACATCAGGTCTACGGGGTTTTTGAACTCCTCGTCATCCTCACGGACTTCCATGGCGTTGATGAACTCAATGAGGGTGGAGAAGTTTTGTTCCTCCACCGGAGCCTCATAATGGATATAGCCAATAAGCGCGCAGTACAACAAGGTTTCTGCTTTTACCCAGAAATCGTCTCCGGCCTTGCCTTCGCCTTTGGTATTGGCAATCAGCGTTGTTACCAGCTTCAAGATGTCCTTTTCGCTATGGATATAGGCGAAAGGGTTATAGTGCATGGACTTCTTGAAGTTGATTGTATTTAGGATCTTGATTCGGTACGGCTCATAAATGACCTTGCCGTGCTTATCCTTCATGGGCTTTCCGTCTTTCCCCGGCTTGGGTGCGCCCCTTTGGAGCATTTTTCCGCACTCCACCAAAATGGTTCCCTTCGGGTCCGTCACAACATAGGAGCTGTGCATCTGCATCAGGTTGGGTTTCAGCCAGAATCGGGTCTTACCGGAACCGGAGCCGCCAATCACCAGTACATTTTTGTTTCTGGCAGTCTTGGGGTCCTTGGGGCGGCTGTTCATGGTCAGGCTCTCCGTTTTCGTCAGAATCACATTGTTCTGAAATACAGGATCAACGTAAGGTGCAATATCCTCACGGGTTCCCCAGCGGGCGGAACCGTATTCCATGCCGTGCCTGTACTTCTTGGCGTTCTTGCTTTTCAGGTACACAGCCAGCCGCAGGCCGCCGCCGCAGCACAGGCCCACCAGCAGGTCCAGCGGGTGCAGGCTGGGCCACCAGCTGGCCAGCGCCACCGGCAGCGTGGAGAAGAACGAGAGCATTTTTGCCGAAGCGTCCGCACCCACGGCCATCCGCCACGCTTCACCGAAGTTGGTGGAGAAAAGCCCCATCAGGATATACGGCAGATTCAGCAAAATGAGCTTTTTGATGTTCAGCTGCTTTTTCATCGTTCCAGCTCCTTCCGCTTGTTCCGGTCCACGACGGCGTGTTTTACCAGTTCTTTGAACTGGCTCAGCTTTGCCAGCACGGACGGGCGCTCGGATTTCTCCGCCTTCCTGACCTTTTTCCCGGTGTACTCGGTAAAAGCAGCGGTCAGGGCATCCGCGTCCCGACCCTTGAAAAAGATCAGGTACTTGGGTGGGGAGCTGCTGCGGTCCTTCTTCACCGCATAGTCCACGCCGTATTTCCGCGCGATCTTCTCAAACTCCTTGATGGAGGGGTCGGTGATCTCGATGTTGGAAACGCCCTGATTCTGGCCGATCAGCTGTTTCACCGTCTGCTTGCCGTGGGGAATCACGGGGGTATCCCGGCTTTTCTGCTTTTGCAGCTTCTTTTCCTTGCGGTGGGCAAGGTACTTGCTGATGGCGGCTTTGAGCAGCCTGCCGGTGAACTTTGTTCCACTGACAACCAGCGTTAAAGTTCTGTTTTCCACTTCTTCCTGCATTTTCATCGCCTCCTTTCCACAAAATGTGCAGGGGTGGTGCATTTTCTTCTAAGGCGGGACCACCAGCCGCCGGAGAAAATATTTCTTCATCGCTCCATCCCGCGGCTCTTTTTCTTTACCGGCTTCTTATCCGGCAAATTCCACTCTTCCCGAAACTCTGCCACACCTTTGGGATCAAATACCTTCAACTTCTCCAGATCAAAGGCAACGGCAGAATATTTTCCATAACCGGACTGCACCTGATAGGGAAGCACCTTCCCCAATTTGTTCTCTTTGATGAATCGCAGCAGGTCCTTGCTGATGTCACCGGAAATAAACGCCTCTCCGGGGTCCAGGGAATATCCCGGTAGGTTCACCGTCATATCTGCAAACGGTTCTGCTCCATCTTCTGTATGGGTAATCATGCCGATATAAAGCCGCTGATTATTCGCATACATCCCAAGTTGCAGCGATATGGTTTCTTCCCCATATTCCCACTTGAAGGGGACTTTCTTTTCCTCATTCATATCAGATTCCTCCTATCGTATCTGTTCTTTGTGGTCATAAAACAAATCTCCATTTCTGACCTTTGCATGGCTGAGAATCTTGATCTGCCCCTTTGCCTGACTGTCCAGAGCTTTTTCATAGCCTATATCTGACAAAAACAGGCGGGTTCGTTCTCCTTTCCAGCCCACCGGGGAGTCATTCGTCAGCACATCAAAAATAATCATGTGCCGGGTGTTCTCCGCAAATCGCTGAAGATCCATGTAGTCATGGCCGTGATAGTTCTGCGCCCCGGCTTTCTGACGCATTTCCTCCATCAGCTGACCGATTGTTTTTCCTTCCTGCATAAAACCCACTTCCTTTCTGTTCTTATAAGACCAGCAAGATCATCTCCCGCAGCTGAGCAAAATAGAGCTTGCCCTGGGGCGTGACCAGCGTGTAGGAACCGGTATGACCGTGGTTGCAGTAGTCTTTGACGCAAAACAGCCCTGCATTTTTCACATTGGCATAAGGCAGCACATTGCCGGATGCCGTGCGGTACACAAACCGCCGTTCTATCAGAAACCGAACAAACCGGCGCTCCGGGACATCCAACTCTTTGGCGGTAGTCCTGAGATTGGTGCTGTGCTTTAAGTCGATGAACAGGTCATAGAAAGCGGCTTTGCCCTCCAGCTGTGCATTTTCCTTACGCAGAGAAATATTCGCTTCACGCTCAGCCAACAAGTCTGAGCAGAGCTTCATCAGAGCCTCCGGGGAAGTGGCAACCTCCCACAGCTTCTCTTTTGTGAGATAGGCCCCGTGCTTACGAATAGTAGGCAGGACATCATCGAATACCCACTGTTCAAACCGCTCTGCCGATGGCAATTTGCTGTGAACGATCAGGCGGTACAAATCTCCTTCGGGGATAAAAGTCATACTGATTTTGCGGTCGGGGCTTTGTGGGTGAGGTGCGTCGCGTTTCACGACATACCTACAATGGCGGATAATTGCATCGCGGGGATTGCTGTACCCCAGCGCAGCGGGCACATCCGTTCCGCAGAACAGGTATTTGCCGTTTTCTTCGATGACCCGGATACTGCCAAACTCCGGGTTTTTGAAAATTTCCATCTGGTTCATGTCGTGCCTCCTTTGGCATGATAAAAGGCGGCCTTTACCAGCCGCCTGCGTGCATATCGTGGTTGACCAATGAAGTGAAGTGATTGTTCATGGTGGTAGGCGCATTGAACAGCACTGCAAGCAGGTACTGCTTCATGTTGCGTACCTGGGTGGTATTCTTTTGCAGACAGTCCATGACAAACTCGATGTGGGAGCTGTCCAGTTTCAAAAAACGGGAACGCACGATCTCGTGAGGGAAGTCTGCCCCAGAGATCCGGGTGGTCTTTCGTTTGGCACAGACCGTTTCGACCAACAGCTCTACGATCTCATTTAGGTCATCCAGGTAGAGAGGATAACGCTGCTTCAAGCAGTCATACTCGATATTCTCCAAAATCAACTCCCGATAATTTTCTATCTCTGTGACAGACATCGCATCCCTTCCTTTCCGTTCCGGCGGTCTTGCCGCCGCTGTTTCCCGGAAGGGAATGGAATCGGTACTTGATCCATAAGTAATTGATTTTTCTGTATTTGATTTCTCTATATTTAATTCTGCGGGCTTTTCCATATCCGGTCTTACCATATCCGGGTTTTCCGTATCTGGTGAAGCCGTATCCGGCTGGGACATATCTGGCTGGGGCTGTTCATAGATGACATACTCGGTATCTGTAATCCGCCCACTTTTATCGCGTCTCTGATGGCGCACGATATATCCGGCTCCTTCCAGTTCACGCAGGGCAGCACCGATGGCATCCACGCCTTCCTTACAGATCTTTGCAAGGCCACGGGTAGTGTAATTCCAGTCCTCTGGCAAAGACAGCATCATGGAAAGCAGCCCCTTGGCTTTTAACGACAGATTTGCATTTCGTAAATGATGATTGCTCATCACGGTATAATCACGGGTCCGTTCAATGCGAAAAACGGCCATCGACCTCACTCCTTCCGAATTTTGGGTACAAAAAACCGCAATCCTCATTTCAAAGAATTGCGGTGTTCAGCGCTTTTCAAATTTTCTTGCATAGAACCAAAACAGCGGCTTTTGGGGACGCGCCTCTGTAAATGGCTCCTCCTGGGCGAAAGGAAGTGTTTGCATCACGCGGTCAATATCCGTTGAATCCATGTCATGCTGAGATCTGCAATCTTCCCGGATTGCTTCTTGAATTTCCTTTACCGTACACATAGTCATTCCTTTCCTTTCGTTGTATGGGTTTATGAGCGGCGGCGTTTTCCCGGTTTGAAATCGAGGATATGTCCCTCAATCACACGAGCGTAACGCTTGATTTTGATCTCCCGGCGCTGTTGGCTTTGCAGGGCGGTCTGATACCCGTCCTCAGTCAAAAACAACCGCATTTCATCTCCGCAGCTGCCGTAAGCAGTGCTGGGACGCAGGACGGAAAACTCGATCATCCAGCGGGTATTATCCCAAAACCTCTCTACGGCGAGAATGTTGTGTCCTTTCAGCTCACGGGCTGAAATATCCCTCATAGGCGGCTCCTTTCATCGTTCCTGGTCTCTCTGACGCTTTTTCTGCCATGCCTCCAGCAGCTTGATGATGGTTTCCTGCATCCGCTGGGGCGTGTAGCTTTTGGGGAAATACTTCCGCAAAGTGTCAGAGGTAAATGTCACTCGGTCCAGATCACTTTTCTTTTCCTCACCCATGATGACACGCATCATATCGAGGGTCAGATGCCCCTCTTGGCTGTATTTCTTGAGCCGCTGGGCTTGGGAAAGAGAAGGGGTAGCCTGTTCACTGTCCATCGCGTCCAGCAGGTCTACCTGTTCCTCCTTTTTGAGAAAGGACAACTCATAGGCAGGGTTCAGGGCAATCTTCTTTTCATCCACCATATCCATCAATTCAGGAATCAGCTCTGTCAAACGGATAAATCTCTTAATCTGTGATTTGCTATCTGGACTGTTCTCCGCGATTTTTTCTGCCGCAGTCAACTTCGGCCCAACTTGGGCCGAAGTTAAATCCGTCCTGGCTCCTTGGTGCTTAATGGCATCCAGCTTCATTTTATAAGCAAATGCTCTTTCACTGGGGAGCAGGCTTTCTCGTTGTAAATTGCTGTCAACCATAATGATTGTAGCGGCATCATCATCCAAATCCCGAACAATGACCGGCATGGTCTCCTTTTCTGCCAGTTCACTGGCTCTGTGCCGCCTGTGTCCGGCTACCAGCTCATAACCGCCCTCCGGGTCCGGTCGGGCAATGGCCGGAACCAGAACGCCATACTGCTTGATACTGTCAGCGGTCTCCATCATGGCTTCGTCATCCTTGACTTTGAATGGGTGGTTCTTGAACGGATGCAGTTCAGACAACGGAATTTCCTGAATCTTTTCCAGCTTTGCATCCTGGCGGCCTTCTTCGGTGGAGAACAGATCATCTACCGATGCCAGCTCTATTTTTTTCGCGCTGCTTTTCAAGTTTCAACACCTCCTTCGTCAGATTTTTGTAGCCCTCTGCCACCTTGCCGCCGGGATCATGGGCAAAAATGCTTTTTCCCTCGGCGCTGATTTCCTTTGCCCGGACAGAATGGGGAATCTCTGTGCCGAATACTTTGATCTTGCTGCCATAGGTCTCTCGCAAAAGTGCGGAAATCTCTTTGGCAAAGTTGGTTCGGCTGTCAACCATCGTCAGCAGGATACCGTCTATCTGGAGCTTGGGGTTGATCTGCCGCTTTACCTTGTTTACCGTGGAGAGCAGCTGTTCCAGCCCTTTGGCGGGCAGATACTCCGCCTGAACGGGAATTATGATCCTGTTTGCAGCGGCCAGCGCATTGACTGTGAGCATCCCAAGGGAGGGCTGGCAGTCGATGAGGATATGGGAGTATTGCCCCTTCAGCGTGTCCAGATATTGCCTCAAGATAGTCTCACGGCTCATGGCATTTACCAGGGATACCTCCATACCGGATAACTGGATGTCCGCAGGCATCAGGTCTACGCCCTCTGGGTGGTGCAGGATACCCTCGCCGGGACGAAGCGGCTCATCCATCAGGATACGCCCCATAGCGTCCGACAGCGTAAAGGGCAGCTTGTCCGGTTGTGGATTGCCCAGGCTGATAGTCAGGCTTCCTTGCGGATCTCCGTCGATCAGCAGGACTTTCTTTCCGGCCTGTGCCAAACTGATTCCAAGATTGGCACAGGTGGTGGTTTTGCCAACGCCGCCCTTCTGGTTGGCGATGGCGATGATTTGCGTGTTCATTGACTTCACCTCATTTCTGATTGTTGCTGTTGCTTCTGGAAATAGAAAAAGCCGCCACTCCAAAATAAAAAGTGAAGTGACGGCTCTTTCTATGGCCGGAATATGAGTTCCTGAAATGAAAAAAGCACCCAGTCATTTTACACTGAGTGCTGTATCAAATTCATATTCAATTATTCAAATTAGGTCAAACTATGCCAAACTGCCACAGCCAAAAACGAGGGGAAAGATGGCTGAAAAGTAGCCCCCAAAACACCCACAAAATCGGCTCTCGGTTAACCACTTTGGGCACCACTTGACCCTCTTTTTGCCCTCTTTTTGGCCGGTTAACCACTTGCGGACCACTAAAAATTGGGTGAAAACGGCTCTCGTTTTGCTAAATTTGGTCAAACTATATCAGCCCGTTTAGATATAGTAAAACCCCGGAAAACCTTGATTTTCCGGGGTTTTTGAACCATTTTGATACGGTTTGAACAGCAGATTATCTCTTGCTGAACTGAGGCGCGCGACGAGCTGCCTTGAGACCGTACTTCTTACGCTCTTTCATTCTAGGATCACGAGTCAGGAATCCTGCTTTTTTCAGGACTGGTCTGTAGTCGTTGTCTACAGTCAGAAGGGCACGTGCAACACCGTGACGGATTGCTCCTGCCTGTCCTGTGTATCCACCGCCGTGAACGTTTACGATCACGTCAAATTTATCAGCGGTCTCTGTAGCTGCCAGAGGCTGACGAACGATAACTTTCAGGGTCTCCAGACCAAAATACTCATCGATGTCTCTTTTATTGATGGTAACTTTACCAGTTCCCGGTACAAGATATACTCTTGCGATAGATTTTTTTCTTCTTCCGGTTCCGTAATATTTTGCGCTAGCCAATGTTCTTTACCTCCCTATTAAAATGTTAATACTTCTGGTTTCTGAGCTGCATGAGCGTGCTCTGCACCAGCGTATACGTGAAGTTTTGTGAACATCTGTCTTCCAAGAGGTCCTTTTGGAAGCATGCCTTTCACTGCAAGTTCAACAACCTTCTCCGGTTTCTTAGCCATCATCTCACGAAGAGTAGCTTCTTTCATTCCACCAACATAATCGGAGTGGCTGTAATAGATCTTCTGATCCAGTTTTTTACCGGTTACTGCTACTTTATCAGCGTTGATTACGATTACGTAATCACCAGTATCTACGTGCGGAGTGTACTCCGGTTTGTTTTTTCCACGTAATACTTTTGCTACTTCAGATGCCAGACGTCCTAATGTACATCCTTCTGCATCAACAACATACCATTTTCTTTCAATCTTATCTGGATTTGCCATAAAGGTGTTCATGGATATAACCTCCTGTGAAAAATTCAATTTACTGTTTCATGTATATAGGAAACCGCCTTACCGGGGCTTATGGCATCGGCGTTTTCAAACTACGTCACACATTTAGTAATTATATTATACGGATTTTGGAATGTCAACTGTTTTTTATCCATATTTTGCATTTTTTCGCAAACTGCGAGTCCCGTTTTGCGGAAAATACAGACCACTTATGTCTTTACTCGAAATCCCATTCGGGATACCGGATCTGCACCAGGGTCAGCCCCTCCGGCCTTGCCGTTGCTCCCGCCATTTTTCGATCCTTCGCCGCAAGAATTTCTTTTACTTTCTCCGGCGGATAATCACCCTTTCCAACCTCAAGCAGTGTTCCGGTGATAATCCGCACCATATTGTAGAGAAAACCGTTTCCAGTGATCCGGAAGCGGATCAGATCGTCTTCTTTTTCCAAACTCGTTTCATAGATCGTACGGACCGTGTCGGTCACCTCCGGTTTGGCTGTTGCAAAGCTTTTAAAATCATGCATGCCAACCAGATACGATGCTGCCTGCCGCATCGCATCCACATCCAGCGGGCCGTACCAGAAATAGGAATTCAGTCTCCGCGTCGGATCTGCAAAGGTGCGGTTCAAAATCCTGTACTCATATGTTTTGACTGTTGCGGTAAAACGCGGGTGAAAGTCTGGCGGCACTTCGGATGATCCCTGAATACGGATATCTGCCGGAAGCCGTGCGTTGAGTGCAAATGCGATACGGTCCGCCGGCATTCTCGCATCCGTATCAAATACCGCAACATTGCCGAGAGCATGTACCCCGGCGTCGGTCCGGCTTGCGCCGATGCAGGCAATTTTTTTCGCAAAGAGATCGGAAAGAGCCTGATTTAATACTTCCTGTACTGTAATGCCGTTTGGCTGCACCTGCCATCCACAGTAATTTGTGCCGTCATACGCTACAATCAGCTTAATTCTGCGCATTCTTCTCCTCCGTTTTCGCCAAAATCAGAGTCCGCACACGCGAAGGCCAATACTGCACACAAGGTATGCCATAAGGACGCCATACGCCGCATAATCGCGCGTCTGATACCGAAGCGGCTTCATCTGTGTTCTTCCCTCTCCTCCGTGGTAGCAGCGTGCTTCCATTGCCAGCGCCAGATCATTTGCACGGCGGAAGGCTGAAATAAACAGCGGCACCAGAAGCGGCACCATGTTCTTTACTCTCTGGATAATATTTCCGCTCTCAAAATCCGCGCCGCGCGCCATCTGCGCTTTCATAATCTTGTCTGTTTCTTCCAGGAGAATCGGGATAAAGCGGAGTGCGATTGACATCATCATGGAAATCTCATGCACCGGCACATGGATTTTTTTCAATGGTCCGAGCAGGCTTTCGAGTGCATCCGTCAGCTGGTTCGGTGTTGTCGTCAGCGTCATCAGCGAAGAGCCGATCATCAGGAAAATCAGACGCACCGACATACGGCATGCCATGGCCACACCCTCACGGGTGATCGTAATTTTCCAGATACGGACGAGCACCTCACCCGGCGTAAATAAGATGTTAAATACCATCGTAATCGCAAGCAGCACAAAAATTGATTTCAGACCCTTCGTGATAAATTTGAACGGTACCTTCGACAGTTTAATCATCACCGCAAGGAATACGGTTCCAAGCAGATAGCCCCAATTGTGGAACAAAAAGAGGGAAACGACATAAACGATCGTTCCTACAAATTTCACACGCGGGTCAAGCCGGTGCAGAATAGAATCTGCCGGGTAATACTGTCCCAGAGTAATATCTCTTAACATACTTCTGCTCCTTTTTTCCCGTTTTTCTTCTGACTTTCCAGTGCCGCAAGAATCGTATCGCGTGCCTCCTCAACCGTCGTCGCCGTTACGTCCACGTCCATGCCGTGTTCCTTTAGCGCATGCATAATATACGTCATCTGCGGCGCCGCAAGACCGATTTTCTCGAGCTCTTTATAGTGAGCGAAGACTTTCTTCGGTGTATCGTCAAACGCCACATGACCGTGGTTCATGACAATAATCCGCTCTACATATTTTGCAATATCCTCCATGCTGTGCGATACGAGCACGACCGAAATGCCGCGCGTCTTATGCAGCAATGCAAGCTGATCGAGGATTTCATCGCGTCCCTTCGGATCAAGGCCTGCAGTCGGCTCGTCAAGCACCAGAAAATCCGGGTTCATGGCAAGCACACCGGCAATCGCAACACGACGTTTCTGACCTCCGGAGAGTTCAAACGGCGATTTTTCATACATTTCCTTTGGAAATCCGACATGATCCAGCGCCTCTTCCGCCCGTTTTCTGCATTCCTCCGGTGAAAGTCCCTGATTTTTCGGTCCGAAGCAGACATCTGTGATCACATCCGTCTCAAAAAGCTGATGCTCCGGGTACTGAAAAACCAGTCCCACATGGCTTCGAAGCTCTCTTAGCGAATATCCTTCTTTCCAGATATCCTCTCCGTTATACAGCACCCGTCCCAATGTCGGGCGGATCAGACCGTTCAAATGCTGCACAAGCGTCGATTTTCCGCTTCCCGTATGGCCGATAATCCCAACAAACTGGCCATTCGGAATTTCAAGATTGATATGCTCCAGGGCGTGCATTTCATATGCCGTTCCCGGGCTGTATGTGTACGTTACATCTTCAAGTTTCAATGACATAATGCATTCACCAGTTCTTCAATGGTCAAAATTCCCTCCGGGAGATCTACACCATTTTTTCTCAATTCATAAGCCAACAGTGTCACTTGGGGTACATCAAGACGGAGTTCTTTTAATTTCTCCACTTCGGAAAAAATCTCCCTTGGCGTCCCCTGCATTACCAGCTTACCGTTGTCCATAACGAACACACGGTCCGCAAAAACAACCTCTTCCATGTAATGCGTAATCAGAATAACCGTAACGCCCTTTTCTTCATTCAGCTTACGCACAGCGCGAAGAACCTCTTTTCGTCCGTTCGGATCCAGCATCGCGGTTGGTTCATCAAGAACAATACATTCCGGCTGCATAGCCATCACTCCTGCAATTGCAACCCTCTGTTTCTGACCTCCCGAGAGCTTATTCGGAGAGTGGGCCCGGTATGAAATCATCCCGGTCGCCGTAAGGCTCTCCTCCACCCGTTTCCAGATTTCATCGGTCGGGACACCCAGATTTTCCGGTCCAAAGCCGACATCCTCTTCCACCACATTTCCGATGATCTGGTTATCCGGGTTCTGGAATACCATACCGGCTTTCTGGCGGATCTTCCAGACATCCTCCTCATCTGTCGTCTTCATATCGTCCACCCACATGGTGCCTTCTGTAGGCACCAGCAGAGCGTTGATATGTTTCGCAAGCGTTGATTTTCCGCTTCCGTTATGCCCGAGCACCGCGATAAACTGTCCCTTCTGGATTTCCAGACTGACGTCCTCGATCGCTTTTGTTACTTCCGGCTCCTGTCCTTCCTCCTCATAACGGAGGTATTCATACCCAAGGCCTGCCGCACGTATCATACCCATGACATTATTCCCCGCTTTCTTCTGCATCCGAGCGGATTTCATCAATCAGATTCCAGATCTCCTCGCGTCCCTGTTTTGTCTCTGCAGAAAACGGAATCACAATCGTATCTTTCTCAACCTCCAGCGTCTCGCGGATCAGCTTGATCTGCTTCTGAAGCTGGCTGCGCTTGATCTTGTCCAGCTTCGTCGCAATGATGATCGGCTGATAGCCGTTTCGAAGAATCCAGTTGTACATGATGCGATCGTTGTTGGACGGTGCATGACGGATATCAATCAGAAGAAATACTGCGTGCAGCATTTTTGACTGATGCAGATAATCCTCGATCAGCTTGCCCCATTTTGCTTTAACCTCCTCGGAGGCTCTCGCAAAACCGTATCCCGGCAGATCCACCAGATACATTTCCTCATTGATGTGGTAGTAGTTGATCGTCTGTGTTTTTCCCGGCTGCGCACTGGTACGCGCCAGTGATTTCCGATTCATCAGGGCATTGATGAGAGAAGATTTTCCAACATTGGATTTTCCCGCAAATGCCACTTCCACCTGACCGGTATCCGGCAGTTTACTGGTGATTCCGCAGACGTGCTGCAGCTCTACCTGTTTAATTACCATACTTTTCTTCTCCTGTTTTTTGCATCTTCTGGCCTTACTTCTTTTCCACAAGTGCCAGTTTTAATACCTGTTCCATGCTGCCGACAAATTCGATCTGCAGCCCGTCTGTGATCTCCGCATCCAGTTCTCTGACATCCGGCTCATTTTTCTCCGGAACAAGAACCATATGGATACCGGCTTTCTTTGCCGCCAGCAGCTTCTCTTTTAAGCCGCCGATCGGAAGCACACGGCCGCGGAGCGTAATCTCTCCGGTCATCGCAACGTCTGCTTTTACCGGAACCTTTGTGATCGCGGAAACCATCGCCGTCGCCATCGTAATACCGGCAGACGGGCCATCTTTTGGAACGGCTCCCTCCGGAATATGAATGTGGATGTCGTGTTTCTCGAAAAATTCTTTCGGAATCTTATACTGCTCTGCCACGGAACGAATAAAGCTGATGCCCGCCTGCGCAGACTCCTTCATCACATCGCCGAGCTGGCCGGTCAGCAGAAACTCTCCTTTTCCCGGCATCACATTGACCTCGATCTGCAGCGTATCGCCGCCGACTGCCGTCCAGGCAAGACCGCGCACAATACCAATCTCCGGTTTTTCGTTGGCCGGCTGGAACTCATACCTCTCTTTTCCGAGGAACTCTTCCAGGTTTTCTTTCGTCACAACAACCTCTTTTACCTGTTCCTCGAGAATCTTTCTCGCACTCTTTCTGCAGATTCTGCCGATCTGGCGCTCCAGGGAGCGGACACCGGCCTCTCTGGTGTAGCCGCTGATCACTTCCATCAGCGCCTCATCCTCGATCACAAGCTGTGCTTCTTTCAGACCGTTCGCCTTCTTCTGCTTCGGAACGAGATGTTCTTTTGCGATATGGAACTTCTCGTTTTCCGTATAGCTTGAAATTTCAATCACTTCCATACGGTCCAGCAGCGGACGCGGAATGTTCTGAATATCATTTGCGGTTGCAATAAAGAGCACCTCCGAAAGGTCGATCGGAAGCTCTACGTAATGATCGGCAAATTTATTATTCTGCTCGGAATCGAGGACCTCAAGAAGTGCGGAAGAGGTATCTCCCTTGTAATCTGCACTTACTTTGTCGATCTCGTCGAGCAGCATCAGCGGATTTTTCACCTTCGCCTGATGGAGTCCCGCCGCAATGCGTCCCGGCATCGCGCCGATGTAGGTTCTTCTGTGGCCGCGGATCTCCGCCTCATCCCGCACACCGCCGAGACAGATGCGGACGTATTTTTTATTCAGGGCTCGCGCCACGCTTCTCGCAATCGAGGTCTTACCGGTTCCCGGAGGGCCTGCCAGGCAGAGAATCGGGCTCTCGCCTTTCTTCGTCAGGGTGCGTACGGCCAGGAATTCGAGGATTCTCTCTTTTACTTTCGAAAGACCGTAGTGATCTTCCTCCAGAATCTCGCGTGCTCTTGCCAGATCTTGATTGTCACGGGATGCCTTATCCCACGGAAGCCCCAGCAGTGTCTCGATATAGCCGCGGATCACGCCTGCCTCGGACGGATTGCTGGCCGAATTTTCCAGACGGTGGATCTCCTCGGAAATCCGCTCTTTTACCTCTTTGGAGGCTTTGAGCTTCTCAAGCTGCTTCTTATAATTTTCAATCTCGGTCCGGGAATTGTCCTCGCCGAGTTCCTCGCGGATGACTTTAAGCTGCTCGCGCAGAATATAATCACGCTGGTTCTTATCGATCCGCTCTTTGATTTTTCCCTGAATCTCCGAACGGATCTCCTGAATCTGAATCTCGTTGGCGATCATGACGCAGAGCGTATCATACCGCTCGGAAAGCTCCACAGCCTCCAGCAGTTTCTGGCGGTTTACGTAGTCGAGGGGCAGATTCATGCAGATCTGGTCCACCAGCTTTCCGACTTCTTCGGTTCCGAGGATCTGGCCTGCCAGTTCCTTGCTGACTTTCTGCGTCTGCTCGCAGTAGACGGCAAACAGCTCTTTTAAGTTGCGCAGCATTGCCTCCTGCTCGATATCGGAAAACTGTATTTCGTCCGAGCCGGTAAACAGCGCCACCTCGGCGCGGAGATACTCGCTCTCCTCTTCCTCGAAGTTCAGCAGTTCTGCGCGTCTTTCTGCTTCTACGAGAATCCGAAGAACATCCTTTGGCATTCTCACAACCTGTTTGATGACCGCAATTGTTCCAATTTTATACACATCAAGCAGACCCGGTACTTCCGTATCCGGGTCTTTCTGTGTAATCAGGAAAATTTTCTGGTCTCCCAGCATCGCCTCCTCGACCGCACGGACCGATTTAGGTCTGCTGATATCAAAATGTACAATCATATCCGGCAAAATCGTTGTTCCACGCAGCGCAATCGCCGGTAATACTTTTGTCACTTCTTCCATTTAAGTTTCCTCCTGCGTTTTTCAGGCGGTTTCCGGTCTTCCGGATCTTCTTCCCATATTCCGCCGTGGAACAGGGGCCGGTTCGCCGTGAATAATCTCCGGCTCCGCCTTCTTTTCTACAGCGTCCTTGGTGATGACGCATTCTTTTGTCGTATTGTCCGACGGGATCTCATACATCAGATCCATCATCGTATCTTCCATGATTGCGCGGAGACCTCTGGCGCCTGTTTTCCGCTCCAGGGATTTCTTTGCAATCGCTTCGAGTGCATCTTCTTTGAAGTCAAGCTGTACGCCGTCCAGCTCAAACAGCTTCTTGTACTGTTTGACCAGAGAATTCTTCGGCTCAACCAGAATCTTCATCAGGGCCGTCTCATCCAGAGAATTTAACGTAACGACAATCGGCACACGTCCGACAAACTCCGGAATCAGGCCGAACTTGGTCAGATCCTGCGGCATGACCTGACGGAGCAGATCTCCGACATTCTCATCTTTTGCATGGCCGATCGGATTGTTGAATCCGATGGATTTCGTATCCTGTCTCGTCTCGATGATCTTCTCGAGTCCTTCGAATGCACCGCCGCAGATAAAGAGGATATTCGTCGTATCAATCTGAATAAACTCCTGATGCGGATGCTTTCTTCCGCCCTGCGGCGGAACGGAAGCTACAGTTCCCTCCAGGATTTTCAGCAGTGCCTGCTGTACACCCTCGCCGGAAACATCTCGTGTGATCGAAGCGTTTTCGGATTTTCTTGTGATTTTATCGATCTCATCGATGTAGATGATTCCGTGCTCAGCGCGCTCGATATCATAGTCTGCTGCCTGAATGAGGCGGAGCAGAATGTTTTCTACGTCCTCGCCGACATAACCTGCCTCGGTGAGCGCCGTTGCGTCTGCAATTGCAAACGGAACGTTGATCAGTTTGGCCAGTGTCTGTGCCAGATACGTTTTTCCGGAACCGGTCGGTCCGAGCATCAGAATGTTGCTCTTCTGCAGTTCGATGTCGGAGGATGCACCGGAAAGCACTCGTTTGTAATGGTTGTAAACAGCAACGGAGAGCACTTTTTTCGCCTCATCCTGTCCGATTACGTAATCATCCAGAAATGCTTTGATTTCCTTTGGTTTGATCAGGTTGATCTCGTCGGTATTCTGCTCGCCGTACAGATCCTCAAACTCTTCCTGAATGATCTCCGAGCAGATTGCCACGCAGTCATCACAGATGTATGCCCCGTCCGGGCCTGCGATCAGCTTGCGTACCTGGTCTTCTGTCTTTCCGCAGAAAGAGCAGCGGATCTTGGTATCATTCCCTTTTATAGCCATCGTTTTCTTCCTTTCAACATATTACAACTAAACCTTATCGCCGGATAAGGCAAAAGGTGCCACAAAAGCCTCATTGCCGGAACTACGCTTTTGGACACCTTTCCTCTCTTATCGGTTCGTAATTACATTATCAATCAGACCGTATGCTTTTGCTTCCTCTGCGGACATGTAGTTGTCACGCTCGGTATCGATCTCAATCTGTTCCAGCGGTTTTCCTGTATTTGCCGCCAGAATTTCATTTAATTTCCGTTTGGTTTTCAGAATCTGTTCTGCAACGATTTTGATCTCGGTTGCCTGACCCTGTGCACCGCCGGATGGCTGATGAATCATGATTTCAGAGTTTGGCAGAGCCATTCTCTTTCCTTTGGTACCGCCGGCAAGAAGGAATGCTCCCATGCTGGCAGCCATACCGATACAGATCGTGGATACATCACATTTGATGTACTGCATCGTATCGTAGATAGCAAGTCCTGCGCTTACAGAACCTCCCGGACTGTTGATATACATGTGGATATCTTTTCCCGGATCTTCAGACTCCAGGAACAGAAGCTGTGCAACGATCAGGTTTGCCGATACGTCGGTAACTTCCTCTCCCAGAAAAATAATACGGTCGTTCAGCAGTCTTGAATAAATATCGTAACTTCTCTCTCCCCTGCTTGTCTGCTCGATGACATAAGGTACAAAACTCATTCAATTGCCTCTCTTTCCGAGGTCTTACGCCTCTTTTGCGCTGTCGGCCATGAGAGTTACTGCTTCCTGAACAGCGAGATCTTTCTTCATCTGCTCTTTCTCATATTCGCCAACGAGCTCTTTGAATTTATCCAGCTCCATTTTGTACATTTCAGCCATTTTAGCCAGCTCTTCGTCCAGCTTCTCATCGCTGATCTGGATGTTCTCTGCTTCTGCAACTTTCTCAAGTACCAGTCTGCTCTCGATTCTCTTAACAGCCTGCGGTTTCATCTGCTCTTTTAAGGAATCAACGGTAGCGCCTGTAAACTGCATGTACTGCTCCATGGACAGACCCTGGGACTGGATTCTTCTTGCGAAATCGTCAACCATGTTCTCTACCTGCGTATCGATCATAGCTTCCGGAATCTCCATTGTTGCGTTCTCTACTGCTTTATCTACAACAGCGTTCTCTTTTTCCGTCTTAGCCTGCTCTTCTTTTTTCTTGGTCAGGTTGTCTTTGATTTCTTTTTTGTACTCATCCAGAGTATCGAACTCGGAAACGTCTTTTGCGAAGTCGTCATCAAGTGCCGGAAGCTCTTTTGCTTCGATTTTGTGGATGGTGCATTTGAATACTGCTGCTTTTCCAGCAAGCTCTTCTGCCTGATAATCCTCTGGGAAAGTAACGTTTACTTCCTTCTCCTCTTCCAGAGCTGCGCCAACGAGCTGCTCTTCGAATCCCGGAATGAAGGAATGGGAGCCAAGGGTCAGCGGATAATCTTTTCCAGCGCCGCCGTCGAACGGAACGCCGTCTACAGAACCTTCGAAGTCAAGTGTAACGGTATCTCCGTCTGCTGCCGGACGATCCTCTACATTGATGGTTCTTGCATTTTTCTCCTGCTCTTTTTTCAGCTCAGCTTCTACTTCTTCATCTGTAACGGTTGTGTCAGCTTTTGCTACTTCCAGACCTTTGTACTCGCCAAGGGTAACTTCCGGTTTTACTGCTACAGTTGCGGTAAAGATGAAAGCTTTGCCTTTTTCGATCTGCTCTACGTTGATCTCCGGACGGGATACGATGTCCAGTTTGCTCTCTTCTGCTGCTTTGGAATACTCTTCCGGAACAAGGCTGTTTACAGCATCCTCATAGAATACTGCCGGGCCATACATTTTTTCTACCATAGCTCTCGGAACTTTTCCTTTACGGAAGCCCGGAACGCTGATGTTCTTTTTCTGTTTCTGGTAAGCTTTCTCCAGTGCTTTCTCTAATTCTTCAGCCGGAACCTCAATGGTAAGTTTGGCCATATTCTTTTCTAAATTTTCGACCTGTACACTCATTTTATCAATTTCCTCCTTGATTTATCTGAAAAGCGGCAGAAAACCTGCACACCTCTCCATTCTACAGTCATTTATCGAGTATAGCATACTCTTTTCAAAAACGCCAGTGATTTTTTTATATTTCTGTGGTTTTTAGGCTTTTTTTTAGCAATGAAATACGATTTTTTCCGCCATTTCTTTTGCTTTGTCCTCTCCCTGCAGAACACGGATCAGCTCCAGTGCGAAGTCAGTGGCTGCTCCCATGCCGCGGCCGGTGGTCACATTTTTGTCGGTGACTGCCGGTACATCGAGTACGTTTGCGCCTGCCAGCTTTTCTTCAAATCCCGGGAAGCAGACAGCGTTTTTATCTTTTAAGATGCCCATCACACCAAGGATGCTCGGCGCTGCGCAGATGGCTGCCAGTTTCTTTTCCTGATCGTCATAGGAACGGATCAGCGCTGCGAGCGTCTCGTTTCCGGCCAGATTTAATGTACCCGGCATTCCGCCCGGAAGTACCAGCATGTCTCCGTCATCAAACTCTCCCTCTTCGATGGTTTCATCTGCAAGAATGGTGATTTTGTGGGATCCTGTTACTTCTTTTCTTCCCATAATAGAAACGGTGCATACGTCTTCTCCGGCTCTGCGCAGCAGATCCACCGGGGTCAGTGCCTCAATCTCTTCACATCCGTCTGCCAGAAATACATAAATCTTTGCCATGGTTTTGTCCTCCTGTGTTGTATGATCAGTCTCGTGTGTTTTGTCACGTGATATTCTCTGCTTTTCTTTGTAACAAACCGCCGCTATTATACCACATTTTTCCGCAGAATGCTTGCATTTCATAAAAATTTCAGGACTTTTTTCGCAAAAAGCCGGATTTCGCTTAACATCACGGGAAAAGCATGGTAAACTCTTGAAAAAAGCAGTGATGCAATCACGAGAAGGAGTCTCTTTTATGGAAATCGAACGCAAATACCTTCTGGATCAGCTTCCGGAAAATCTTACAAGCTATCCATGTAAAAAAATCGAGCAGGGCTATCTTTCCACCGAACCGGTTGTCCGCATCCGCCGCTCTGACGACGAATATTATCTGACCTACAAGTCAAAAGGGCTGATGGTGCGTGAAGAGTATAATCTTCCGCTCACAAAGGAATCCTACCTGCATCTGCGGGAAAAGGCAGACGGCGTTCTCATCTCAAAAACACGCTATCTGCTGCCGCTTACCGGAACGGATCTGACGATCGAGCTCGATGTCTTTGATGCGCCGTATGAAGGCCTTTACCTCGCAGAGGTGGAGTTTCCGGACGAAGCATCCGCAAACGCCTTTGTTCCTCCGGTATGGTTTGGAAAGGATGTAACCTATTCTTCCGATTATCACAACAGTACGCTCAGTAAAGGAAAAAAACTATAAATTACCAGAAAAAATCCCGGTGCCTTTTCCACGGCTGCCGGGATTTTTCCGCTCGTTTGTTTTTTTACTCTTTTTTGTGCTTGCTTTTTGCTTGTTTTGGTTTGTTTTTTTGTGCATACATTCTTTATTTTGCTGCTTTCACATTAGCGTCATTCTGTCAAAGCGGCGGTGCTGCTCCTTCTAATCCACTCCCTTTGATTTCCGGATGCAGGCTCGTGTTGCATCAATAACAGCACTTCTCAGTTTCTCCCGCTCCAGTACGGCAACCGCTTCGATGGTGGTTCCGCCTGGCGAGCAGACCATGTCTTTTAATTCTCCCGGGTGCATTCCTGTCTCGAGAAGCATTTTGGCGCTTCCAAGGACAGACTGTGCAGCAAATTCATATGCCTGTTTTCTCGGCATTCCTTCAGCTACGGCCGCATCTGCAAGAGCCTCCAGGAAAAGAAATACGTACGCCGGCGAGCTTCCGCTGACACCTGTGACGGTATCCATCAGATACTCCGGAACAACTTCTGCGCGGCCAAAGCTTTTCAGGAGGGTTAAAACGAGCTGCAGCTCTTCCTCCGTCACGAGATCATTGGCACAGACGCCGGTCATTCCTTCTCCGACGAGTGCTGGTGTGTTTGGCATGGTGCGAATTAACTTTGTTGGTTTTCCGATTTCTGTACCCAGCCATTGTAAAGACTTACCGGGAAGAATCGATACGATAATCTTCTCGGGTGAGATGAAGTTTTTGACGAGGTTTATTATATTTTTTATTTGGTTTGGCTTTACTGCCAGGAATACAAGATCGGATCCGGCTACGACCGCTTCGTTATCCATAGTCGCCTGGACTCCAAACTGGTTGGTCAAGCGTTCCACACTTTTCTCCGTGCGGACCGATACCAGAATGTCATCTGCAGATACAACTCCTTTTTGGATCATTCCGCCAATCATGGCACTCGCCATGTTGCCGCCGCCGATAAAACCTACTTTCATGTCTGTTCGCCTCCGTATGCCTGTGTTGTAAAAAATATATGCGACACCCATAGTATGCAACAAAATTTACTTTTTTGCAATACTTTTTCTCTATTTTTCTGCTTTTCTTTTACAATTTTCTTTATTTTTTTCGAATAAAATGTCGCTGTTTATCGACGAATGTCGAAAAGTGTCTTTTTCTGTCTTTTTTCGCTTTTCTATTCCGCCGGAATCAGCCTTTGGCGGCGGCCTCTTCGGCGTATTTTGTTGTCACGAGTGTCTTGTACGATGCCTTTTTCTCCAGCTCTCCCGCCTGCTCCAGAATCTCCTGCAGAAGATCAAAACTTTCTTCCTCAAAGATCAGATTTTCTTTCCACGTATCCTGCTCATAGTAGCGGCGCACGATCGCGGTGATGGTTTCCAGCTCGGTTTCTGCAAACTGCGGCGCAATCACTTCTGCAATCTCCTCCGGTGTGTGCGTCTGCACGAAGTCCATTCCCTTCTGCAGCGCCTTCGTGAATTTTTCTACGGTTGCGCCGTGCGTTTTCAGATAACTCTGTTTGACACTGTACGACGTATATGGCACATACCCGGATTCCGTTCCGACCGATGCCACGACATAGCCGTCGCCCTTCTGCTCGAGCAGTGTCGCGGACGGTTCAAATTCAATCGTATAATCCCCCTGCCCGCCGGAGAACGCGGCAGCTGTGGAACCAAAATCGATGCTCTGGTTGATGTTTACGTCTTTTTTATCAATCCCTTTCTGCGCCAGAACATACTCAAAGACCATTTCCGGCATACCGCCTTTTCTTCCCCCTAATACCTCTTTGTTTTTCAATTTCTCCCAGGTAAACGAATTGTCTTTCTCTCTTCCCACAACAAAGTTTCCCGCCCGCTGCGTCAGCTGCGCGAAGTTCACAACCGGGTCTGCGGTTCCCTCGAGGTACGCGTAGACGGTTGCCTCCGCCCCCATAAACCCGATATCCGCCTCGCCGGAAATCATCGCCGTCAGCACTTTATCTGCACCAAATCCTGTCATCAGCGTCAGATCAATGCCCTCATCCGCGAAATACCCCTCCTCAATTGCCACATACTGCGGGGCGTAAAAAATGGAGTGGGCAACCTCATTTAATGTCACCTGCTCCACTTTTTCTTTTGTCTCATCTTTTGCCCCGCATCCCGCCAGCGTCACTGCCGCCATTGCCAGTACAAGCGCACCTGTCAGCCATTTTCCTTTCATCAACAGATTCTCCTGTTTTTTCATTCTAACCTTAGAATATGATTTCCCGGTAAAAATGCGTGCAAAAAACGAAGGAGAAATGTTCGAATTTCGTTTCTCCTTCGTTTCTTATTTCTTCTCTTGTTTTTCTTTTGCCTTCTGTTCTTCTTTCGTCCGGATTTTGTCTTCGTACATTTTCTTTTCATTCTACAATCTACCTTATCGCTCCATCAACACATTTAGGCTTCCTTTTCCGAAATTTTCTATTTTGAAAAACAAATTGAGGATCTCCGCAAAATTTGTTATAGTAAGGGTAATTCAAACAGTTACAAAGGAGGCTATTATGAAAATAAAATCAGTTGCTGTTCTGGGCGCCGGAGCGGTTGGGTCTTATGTGATCTGGGGGCTTTCGGAGAAAAAGGACATCCGGCTTGGCGTTATCGCGTCCGGGGAACGGGCGAAGCGTCTGAAAAACAAAGGATGCAAAATTAACGATACGGTTTATCACCCGGAGGTATGGACACCGGAAGAGGCACACGGCGTGGATTTTCTGATCGTCTCGCTCAAATACGGCGCACTGCCGGGGGCTCTTGACAATATTACTGCCGTTACCGGCGAGAATACTGTGATCATGAGTCTGATGAACGGCGTGGACAGTGAGGAGATCATCGCGCAAAAAGTCGGTGCGGAGCATCTGCTTCATGCTGTTATCAAAGTAGCTTCTCATAAAGAGAATGACGGCTACGTTTTCAACCCTGAGGCGACGCTCGGCATCATTTTCGGCGAAGTTTCGGCTCCGTACGACAGTGAGCGTGTGCAGGCTGTTCTGGATCTGTTCTCCGGCACAGGGCTGCATTACCGGGCAACCGATTGTATTTTAGAGGAAATATGGAGCAAATTCCGGCTGAATGTCTGCAATAACCTGCCGCAGGCTATTCTCGGTGCCGGGGTCGGCTGCTACCGCGACAGTGTGCATATGAAGGCGATCAGCGACGGACTCCGCGCAGAACTGATAGCGATTGCGGAGGCAAAGGGAATTGATATCAGCAAGGCGGATGTCTCCTCGGGACGCGGAAGTGCGGTTCCGCCGACGGCGCGCTACTCGACGCTCCAGGATCTCGATGCGGGACGCCATACGGAAATTGATATGTTCTCGGGTGCGCTGATCCGCATGGGAAAAGAGCTTGGAATTCCAACGCCTTACAATGAATTTACGTACCATATGATCAAAGCACTGGAAGAGAAAAACGACGGACGGTTTGACTACAGCGGAAGCGAAGAACCGCTCTGGGCGAAATAGATACGATAGGAGAATCTCACGATGAAAGAAATCAAATGGGCTGTACTCGGATGCGGTGTGATTGCAAATGAAATGGCGGTCGCACTGCAGAAAAACGGAAAGAATATTTACGCGGTCGGCAACCGGACCCATGAGAAGGCGGCTGCTTTTGCGGAGAAATATGGAATTGGAAAAGTTTACGATGATTTCCATGAGATGTTTACCGATCCGGAGGTCGATGTCATTTATATCACGACGCCGCACAACACGCATCTTGGCTTTATGAAAGAGGCGATTGCCAATGGAAAACACATTCTCGTTGAGAAATCGATTACGCTGAACAGCGACGAGCTCGACGAGGCCATAGCGCTTGCAAAAGAAAAAGGTGTCATCATCGGAGAGGCAATGACGATTTACCATATGCCGATCTACAAAGAGCTGAAAAAAATTCTCGACTCCGGCCGTCTCGGCAGAGTCAATCTGATCACGATGAACTTCGGCAGTTTCAAAGAGTACAACATGAAGAACCGCTTCTTCAACCGGAATCTCGCAGGCGGCGCGATGCTTGATATCGGCGTATACGCACTCTCCTTCCTCCGCTGGTTCTTCGACTCCAAGCCGGATCAGCTCCTTTCCCAGGTAAAGCCCGCTCCGACCGGTGTGGACGAGCAGGCCGGCCTCCTTCTCACCAATCAGGAAGGACAGATGGCAAGTGTGATGCTCTCTCTCCACTCCAAACAGCCGAAACGCGGCATGGTTTCCTGTGAGAACGGATTTATCGAGATCATGGAGTACCCGCGTGCCTGGGAAGCAAAAATCACAGACGCTTCCACCGGCGAATCCGAAATCATCAAAGCCGGTGACAACGCCGATGCACTCGCCTATGAGCTCGCCGACATGGAACGCGCCATCAATGGAGATGCATCTGCCATGCACCTCGACTACACGAAGGACGTCATGGATCTGATGACCTCCTTCCGCAGAACCTGGGGCTATACGTACCCGGAGGAAGAAAAATAAAATTCGCACATCAAAAGCCCCTGCCCGGCACACATCAGATGCCGGGCAGGGGCACTTCTTTTCACCTGCAATACTCTGCAGTTTTCTTTTTCAGTAATTCCGCATCAATCGGCTTTGCGATATGCACGTTCATGCCGGCCTCTTTTGCGGCCTGCCGGTCTTCAACAAAGGCGTTGGCGGTCATGGCGAAAATCGGAATGGAGGCGGCATCATCACGTCCATGACTTCCACGCATATTTTATCTTCATTTTACGCTGATATTATTTTCTCTGTCAACCCAGATAACATTACATTTCCAATATTTTGCATGTCTTTTCTATTTTTCTGAAATTTTTTAAAATCTTCCGTTTTTCTCTTGCACAATTGTTTTTATGCGTATATAATTGTCTGCAGAAAGCAAAGGGGAGCTCGCGTGCGAAGCGGGCTGAGAGTAGGATGCATCTCCTAGACCCTGAACCTGATTTGGGTAATGCCAACGTAGGGAGATACGATATGCACATTTTCTGCAGATATACCTCCACGTATATCTGCTTTTTTAATCTCTATGAACACATCATCAACAGGTTCTTCCAGTAACACAAGGGAATTTGCTTCTGCAAAAATACTCACACAGGAGGAACAAAAAATTATGTTAGGCACTTGTCTTGACAATGTCAGAAAAACAACCCCTCTCGTACACAACATCACAAATTACGTTACAGTAAACGATGTCGCCAATATTCTGCTGGCATGCGGCGCAAGCCCGATCATGTCCGATGAACCGGAGGATGTCGAGGATATCACCTCCATCTGCGGCGGTCTGAACATCAACATCGGAACGCTGCACAGAACGAGCATCGACGGCATGTACCGTGCCGGTGCAAAAGCAGCTTCGCTCGGCCACAAAATCCTGCTCGATCCAGTCGGCGCAGGCGCAAGCCACTTACGTACTTCGACCGCAGTCGGACTGATGGAAAAAATCCCGTTCACCGTCATCCGCGGAAATATTTCCGAAATCAAAACACTGGCACTCGGAAGCGGAACGACAAAGGGTGTTGACGCAGACGTTGCCGATAAAGTAACAGACGAAAACCTCGACAGCGCCGTTGCTTTTGCAAAAAACTTTGCGAAAGACCACAACTGTGTTGTCGCCATCACAGGAGCGATCGACCTCGTTGCCGATGCTGACACCTGCTACGTGATCCGCAACGGACGCGCCGAGATGGGAAGCATCACCGGAACAGGCTGCCAGCTCTCCGGCATGATGACCGCTTACCTCGTTGCCAACCCGGACGAGCCGTTAAAAGCCGCTGCTGCCGCTGTCTGCGCGATGGGACTTGCCGGCGAGATCGGCTGGAGCCATATGAAACCGGAAGACGGCAACTCCACCTACCGGAACCGCATCATCGACGCCATCTACCACATGGACGGCGAGACGCTGGAGAAAGGTGCAAAGTATGAAGTGCGATAAAAAAGGCCTGCTTTTATATGCTGTGACAGACCGCAGCTGGCTGAACGGCGAGACACTGTACAGCCAGGTGGAAAAGGCTCTGCAGGGCGGCGCAACGTTTATCCAGCTCCGCGAAAAAAATCTTGACCAGGATCACTTTATGGAAGAGGCACTGGAACTGAAAAAACTCTGTGCCGCATACCATGTTCCTTTCGTCATCAACGATAACGTGGAAATCGCAGCTAAGATGGATGCGGACGGCGTTCATGTCGGCCAGAGCGATATGGAGGCCGGCGATGTCCGTGCAAAGCTTGGCCCGGACAAGATCATCGGCGTTTCGGCACAGACCGTGGAACAGGCCATTCTCGCCGAGCAGCGCGGGGCAGATTACCTCGGCGTCGGCGCAGTCTTCCACACCGGTTCCAAGGCGGATGCGGAGGATGTCAGCCACGAAACGCTGACTGCTATCTGCAATGCCGTTAAAATCCCTGTCATCGCCATCGGCGGCATCACACGCGATAACGTGACGGAGCTTTCCGGCAGCGGCATCTGCGGCATCGCCGTCATCAGTGCCATTTTTGCACAGAAAGACATTGTTTCCGCAACGAAGGATCTGAAAGAACAGACTCTGCGCATGCTGGAAAACAAATAATTTTACGTAACCATTCATCCTCACACCAGGCGGCAGACTGGGGGCACCACTTTCTTTGTCGCCTGTCCAAAAAGAAAAGTAATGCAAAGGAGTAATTCTCATGGACGCGAAAAACATGAAAACAGCATTAACAATCGCGGGAAGTGATTCCAGCGGAGGCGCCGGCATTCAGGCAGACATCAAAACCATGATCACAAACGGAGTTTACGCCATGTCGGCAATTACCGCACTCACCGCCCAGAACACCACCGGAGTTTCCGGTATTTTCGATGTAACACCGGAGTTTCTGGCCGCACAGCTTGGCGCCGTCTTTACGGACATCTTCCCGGACGCCGTCAAAATCGGTATGGTATCCTCCCCGGCACTGATCGAAGTCATCTCCGAACGGCTTCGCTTCTACCAGGCCAAACACATCGTTGTGGACCCGGTCCTCGTCGCTACAAGCGGCTCCGCGCTCGCTTCGGGCGGCGTGCCTGACCTGATGAAAAAACTGCTCTTTCCTCTGGCCGAAGTCATCACACCGAATATCCCAGAGGGAGAAGTTCTTTCCGGCATCAAAATCCAGTCGGAAAGCGATATGGAACGCGCCGCAAAAGAGATCGGGGATTCCTGCGGCTGTGCCGTTCTGTTAAAGGGCGGCCACAGTATCAATGATGCCAACGATCTTTTATATCACGACGGCACATTTACCTGGTTCACCGGAAAACGCATCGACAATCCGAACACACACGGCACCGGCTGTACACTCTCCAGCGCCATCGCATCGGGGCTCGCAAAGGGGCTTTCCCTTCCGGATGCCATTTCCGCCGCAAAAGAGTATATTTCGGGCGCACTCGCGAGCATGATGGATCTCGGCCACGGCTCGGGACCGCTGAACCACGCTTACCGGATCTGATTTTGAAAATAAAGGAGAACAACAGATGGAACGCAATTACGCAACACAGATGGACGCCGCACGCCGCGGCATTGTAACACCGGAGCTGAAAAAAGTCGCAGAAAAAGAGTATATGGCCGTGGAAGACCTGATGCCGCTCGTTGCCAGCGGAAAGGTTGCCATTCCGGCCAATAAACTGCACACCTGCATCGATCCGGAGGGCATCGGCTCGATGCTGCGCACGAAAATCAATGTAAATCTCGGTGTTTCGAAAGACTGTAAAGATTACGATGTGGAGATGCAGAAGGTACTCTCCGCGGTCAATATGGGCGCAGAAGCCATCATGGACCTGTCGAGCCACGGCAATACGCAGCCGTTCCGGCGGAAACTGACCTCCGAATGTCCGGCCATGATCGGCACCGTACCGGTATATGACAGTGTGATCCATTACCAGAGAGACCTGGATACGCTGACCGCCAAAGATTTTATTGACGTCATCCGCCTCCATGCCGAGGACGGTGTCGATTTCGTCACCCTGCACTGCGGCATCACCAGAAAAACCATCGATCAGATCCGCAAACACAAACGGAAAATGAATATCGTTTCCCGCGGCGGCTCCCTCGTGTTCGCCTGGATGTGCATGACCGGCGAGGAGAATCCGTTCTACGAGTATTACGATGAGATTCTCGATATCTGCCGTGAATACGATGTGACCATTTCTCTCGGCGACGCCTGCCGTCCTGGCTGCCTTGCCGACGCAACGGATGTCTGCCAAATTGAGGAGCTGGTGCGCCTCGGCGAACTCACCAAACGTGCCTGGGAAAAAGACGTTCAGGTTATGATTGAGGGACCGGGCCACGTTCCGATGGATCAGATTGCGGCCAATATGAAAGTACAGCAGACCATCTGCATGGGCGCTCCGTTCTATGTCCTCGGACCTCTTGTGACCGATATTGCACCGGGCTATGACCACATCACTGCTGCCATCGGAGGCGCAATTGCCGCTATGAACGGCGCTGCTTTCCTGTGCTACGTAACGCCGGCAGAGCATCTGGCTCTTCCGAACCTGGATGACGTAAAGCAGGGCATCATCGCAAGCAAAATCGCCGCACACGCTGCCGACATTGCCAAAGGCGTGCCGCATGCGCGTGATATTGACGACAAGATGGGAGACGCCCGCCGCGTGCTCGACTGGGAAGCACAGTGGGACTGTGCACTGGACCCGGAGACCGCAAAAGCCATCCGCGCCGACCGCTCGCCGGAACAGGAAGATACCTGCTCGATGTGCGGTAAATTCTGTGCCGTGCGAAGCATGAACAAAGCTTTAAACGGCGAACATATCGACATTCTTTAACGTCAGTAGACAAGAAGTCACAGTACGCGAAAAGGAACGGTTTTCATTACGAAACCGTTCCTTTTCTGCATTTCCAAAATCTTTTTCTATTTTGCCCATCCTTCGGCATAACGGACTGCTTTGTGCCATCCGCTCATCTTCTCATCGCGCTCCTCTTTCGAGAGCTCCGGCTCAAACGTACGGTCAATGGCTCCGTTCTGTTTTACCGTCTCCTGATCCGGCCAGTAGCCGACGGCGAGTCCCGCAAGATAAGCTGCTCCCATCGCGGTCGTCTCGATGCAGCACGGCCGCTCCACCGGCGCCTGGCTGATGTCCGCCTGGCACTGCATCAGGAAGTTGTTGGCGCTTGCTCCGCCGTCCACACGCAGCGCAGAGAGCTTCATGCCGGAATCTGCCTCCATCGCTTTTAAGACATCATCCACCTGATACGTGATCGACTCCAGCGTTGCGCGGATCACATGGTATTTGTTGACGCCGCGGGTCAGGCCGAGAATGGTTCCTCTCGCATACTGATCCCAGTACGGTGCGCCAAGGCCGGTAAACGCCGGCACGACGTAGCAGCCGTTCGTGTCGTTCACCTTCTGCGCCATGTACTCGGAATCCGCCGAGGACTCGATCAGCTTCATCTCATCGCGCAGCCACTGGATTGCGGCTCCGCCGACGAAAATGGATCCCTCGAGCGCATACGTAATCTTGTCCCCGATGCCCCATGCAATCGTGGTAACAAGACCGTGTGTCGAAGAAACCGGCTTTTCTCCCGTGTTCATCAGCAGGAAGCAGCCTGTTCCGTATGTATTTTTCGCTTCGCCCGGCGCATAGCAGGTCTGGCCGAACAGCGCCGCCTGCTGGTCTCCCGCTGCTCCCGCAATCGGAATCGGGCCGCCGAAATATGTGGATGCCGTCTCCCCGTAGACACAGCTCGACGGGCGGACTTCCGGCAGCATACAGAGCGGAATGTTCAGCTCTTTTAAGATATCCTCATCCCATTTCAGGGTATGGATATTGAACAGCATTGTACGGGACGCGTTGGTGTAATCGGTGACATGTATCTTTCCCTTTGTCATCTTCCAGATCAGCCACGTCTCCACTGTTCCAAAATAGAGATCGCCTCGCTCCGCCCGCTCGCGCACGCCCGGAACTTCATCTAGAATCCATTTCAGCTTCGTGGCTGAAAAATACGCATCGATCACAAGACCTGTTTTCTCCCGGAAACGGTCAACCAGTCCGCGCTCCATCAGGGAATCGCAGTATTCCGATGTTCTGCGGCACTGCCATACAATTGCATTGTAGACCGGCTCTCCCGTCTTTTTGTCCCAGACGATCGTCGTCTCTCTCTGGTTTGTGATGCCGATTGCCGCGATATCCTCGTAGGACGCGCCCGCTTTCTGCATTGCCTCCACGGCTACACCGAGCATCGTGGACCAGATTTCATTGGCATCGTGCTCCACCCAGCCCGGTTTCGGGAAACGCTGGGTAAACTCCTTCTGCGCAAGGCTTACGATCTGTCCTTTCTGATCAAACAGAATACAGCGGTTGCTCGTTGTGCCGGCATCAAGTGCCATGATGTATTTTCCCACGTTTAAAAATCCTCCTGTCTCACATTTCAAGAAGAGAGCCTGACAGAATCCACTGCCACGCTCTCTTCCTTTTCTTTGTATGTATCGTATCACAGAATTCTTTTTCTGTAAATCAAATCGTGTTTTTCTGCAGCAATTTATGCCGTAATGATCTCCAGCAGCGCACCGCGCAGATCATTTGAAAGTTCCATGCTCTGCAGCTCTGCAGCCAGAATTGCTACCTTTCCGTCTGCTTTGTGAAGAAGATTTGCGATCTGCTCTTTGGTGATGTAGCTGATTTCGGCGTGCAGCAGCAGATCCATCGCACGTGTCATGACATCGTTCTTTGCAATCTCCGTATCTTCCGGCAGACAGATTGTCACGGTATCCTGCGGTTTTACATCTGTTACCGCGATCGTAAGAAGTCCGTCTTTCTCTCTGACTTCTGCATCCGCTTCCACGCCGTTTACAAAGACCTTCGCTTCTTTTGCCGTACTTCCGCCGAATTCTACGCAGTACATTCTGCTTTCCGGAACAAGGCTCTGATTGCCCTCAACCGGTGCAATCGTAAATTTCCGCGCACCCCAGTCGAGCGTCATCGATGTTTTTGCACAGTCATCCTTCTCATATGCCATGGTAGTATTGTCATCCTCGTACAGAGCAAATGTATTGTCCGCGCCCGCGTAAACGCGTACCGTCAGCTCATCCGGGTTGGATTCTACATCCAGCGCACTGATCTTCTCTGTCATCGGGATAATCGCACCTGCTTTCGCAAGAACCGGGATCTCCTCGAGCGTACGGTACAGATCCATACTTCTGCCACCCTCGTAAATCATTCCGTTGAAGAAATCAAACCACGTACCTTCCGGCAGCCACACCTTTGTTTTTGCACGCTTCAGCTCCGGAATGCATTTCGTTGTCACCGGTGTTACCATCAGCTCGCTTCCGAAGAAGTACTGATTCGGTGCCTGATTTTTGCCCCAGAAAACCGTCTCCGGGTAATCATAATACATCGGAACAACGATCGGTGTGTCTTCTTTCCATGCACGGTAGTTCATCGTGTACAGATACGGTACGAGTTTATGACGCAGACGAAGGAAATCATCCATTGTGCTGCGCACTTCCATACTGAAGTTCCAAGGCTCTTTTCCACTGAAGGCACTGCTAGAGCTGTGCAGACGGTTGATCGGAGAAAAGACTCCGTACTGATACCATCTTGCTTCAAGCTCATCGTCACGGTAGCCGAGCATATGGCCGCCGATATCATGACTCCACCATCCGTAGCCGATGTTGGAGGCTGTGCTGGTAAAGTATGGCTGGAAATCCAGGGATTCCCAGGTGATGTGGGTGTCTCCGGAAAATCCGACCGGATAGCGGTGGGAGCCCGGTCCTGCATAGCGGGAGAAGGTCATCGGACGTTTTCCGTCTCTTCCACTGTCAAGAAAATGATAGTGATTCAGCATCCACAGCGGATCAAGACCCTCGATCTTGGTACTTTGTCCCTGCTGCCAGTCAATCCACCAGAAATCGACGCCCTCTTTTTCCATCGGATGATGAACTTTGTCGAAATATACATCAACAAATTTCGGATCCGCAATGTCAAAATTGACCGGCTCTTCTTTTTTTGCATCCACTCCCATAGCCTCTGCTACTTCCGGATAGCAGTCCTCATACGCACGAATTCCGTCTGCCGGATGGACATTCAGTGTTGTCTTCATGCCGCGTGCATGGAGTTTTCCAAGAAAACGCTCCGGATCCGGGAAGAGTTTTTTATTCCAGCTATAGCCGGTCCAGCCGCTGCCGTATTTTGGATCCACATCGTCTACACGGTGCCAGTCCATATCGATAACAGCAACCGAGAATGGAACGTTCTCTTTGTCGAAGTCTTCCATCAGTTTCATATAAGATGCTTCACTGTAACGCCAGTAACGGCTCCACCAGTTTCCAAGTGCAAATCTCGGAAGCATCGGAGTTTTGCCGCAAAGGTGGTAGAAATCCTTTAATGCCAGGCGGAAATTCCAGCCATAGCCGAAGAAGTACAGATCCTGCACCCCTTTCTTTCTCGGGGTCACCCAACCGTCCTCTGTCATCAGAAGCGACTTCGAATCATCCAGAACAGCGGAACCAAACCAGGACATGATACCAGGTTCCAGTTCGCATGCTCCGTTGACCTGATCAAGCGTACGGGCCGTTCCTCCAAGATCCTGTGTCGGATCTCCGTAATGCCATGCCGGTACAGAACTGATGCCGACTGCCGTTGTTTTGCAGGAAAGTCCGTTTGCAGAGAATGCCTTTTTGTTGTAATTCAGCTGCAGATACTTTGTGCGCAGCTCCAGCTCATCGCCTGTGTCTTTGACGGAAAATTCCACTGTTGGAAAATCACGGTTTACAACCGTCTGGGATGCCGCATCGATAAATTCACCATCCTCACTGTATTCCAGTCGAAGAAGATGCTCCGTCAGCACTGTGATACGGTATTTATCGCCTTTTATCACATTCTCGGGATTTGCAAGCGGATGTGTCTCCATCTTCAGATATGATTTCATGTTTTGTTTTCCCCTTTCTTATCTTACCGGTTTTTGCCACATTTTGAGAACAGGAATCTGTGGCAAAAGTTCGTTCTGTCACAGATTCCTCTGCATTTTTTATTTTGTTTGCAGAACAACTGCCTCATACGCACGCAGTTTTCGTGTCCCTGCTGCCGCGCCGTCCTGCGGATAGTTGCTGATCAGTACCTCTGCTCCCGCAAAGGTTTCCGGAACCGTGTACTCCTGCTCCTCTTTTGTAAAATTGCACATCACGAGGAGTTTCTGATCGCCTAAGGTTCTGGTATATACATACAGTGCCTCGTCCTCCGGATCGAGCAGCTCGTACGTTCCGTAAACCATGATATCCTTCTCTTTCCGGAGATGAATCAGTTTCTTGTAATAATTGTATACAGAATCCGGATCTGCCATTTCATTTTTTGCATTGACGGTCTCGTAATCCGGTCCGACTTTGATCCACGGTGTTCCTGTGGTAAATCCTGCCGAAGCGGTATCATCCCACTGCATCGGAGTTCTTGCGTTGTCTCTTCCGCGCAGGTTCAGGTAGCGCATCATATCGTCCGGCGCTACTTTTCCGGCTCCGGTCAGCTCGTGGAACGCGTTGATGCTCTCAATATCGCGGAATTCGGACAGATCGTGGAACGGAACGTTCTTCATGCCGAGCTCATCGCCCTGGTATACGTACGGGGTACCCTGCATCATATGAAGGCAGGTAGCCAGCATTTTGGCGCTTACCACACGGTATTCCGGTGAATCATCGCCAAAACGGGACAGGCAGCGCGGCTGGTCGTGGTTTCCAAGGAAGAGGCTGTTCCATGCCTTGCCCTCAAGCTCCGTCTGCCATGCTGTCATGACGCGTTTGAAATCTTTGAGCGGTACGCGTTTGTCCGTCCATTTGCCGTATTTTCCGCTTGCCAGCTCAACCAGCTCGAACTGGAATACCATGCTGAGCTCTTTGCCGTCTGAGGATGCATATTTTTCTGCCTCCTCGATCGTGACACCGGCACACTCACCGACCGTCATCAGATCGTATTTGGAAAGGACTTCCTTGTTCATCTCCTGCAGATACTCATGAACGTGCGGTCCGTTTACGCAGCCGGAATCACCGTAGAGTCCGCCCTCCGGAATTTTTCCGTCCGGCAGCCCTTCCGGTTTGGAGATCATGCTGATGACATCCATACGGAAACCGTCAATGCCTTTTTCACACCACCAGTTCATCATATCGAAAACTTCTTTTCGAACCGTTGGATTCTCCCAGTTCAGATCCGGCTGTTTTGTTGAGAACAGATGCAGGTAATACATCTCGGTCTGCGGATCGTATTTCCATGCAGAACCGGAGAAGCAGCTTCCCCAGTTGTTTGGCTCTTTTCCTTCTTTTGCATCACGCCAGATGTAATAGTCGCGGTACGGGTTTTCTTTCGATTTGCGGCTCTCCACGAACCATTTGTGTTCGTCTGAGGTATGATTGACAACAAGGTCCATGACCAGCTTGATGCCTCTTTTATGCATCTCCGAAAGCATGCGGTCAAAATCCTCCATTGTTCCGAATTCCTGCATGATTGCCTGGTAATCGCTGATATCATATCCATTGTCATCGTTTGGTGACTGGTACACCGGAGACAGCCAGATAACATCCACGCCAAGATCCTTCAGATAATCCAGACGGGATGTGATACCATTTAAATCGCCGATACCGTCTCCGTTGCTGTCCATGAAGCTGCGCGGATAAATCTGATACACTACGGCTTCTTTCCACCATTTTTTGTCCATTTTTTTACCTCCTTTATTTCATCCCCAGAACGTGTCTGGTTCTTTGATTCTGTCGTTTGCAAGCACAGTTTACCATACTTCACGGTGATTTTTCAATAGTTTTGCGCAAAACCAGCAGTTTCTACAAGAGTTTTTCTGTAATTTTGGTAACTATTTACTTCGTCAGATCTCTTACCGACTCCCTCTCCACCAGCGTTGTCGGCAATGGCGGAATATCTTTTTGTACCGGCTCATCCTGGATCAGGTGCATCAGGACCTCTACGGCACGGCGTGCTTTTCCATCCACCATCTGATGCACGGTAGTCAGCTTCGGCCGCGCAAGTGTCGCATAAGTAACATCATCAAAGCCCGCAATTGAAATTTCCTCCGGAACCTTTATTCCCCTGTTCTGCAGAAAGTTGGATGCTTCAAGTGCATAGTAATCCGATGAAAAAAAGAGCGCTGTCTGTTTTTTGAAGAACGGAAGCATCTCCTCATATGCCTTCTCCCTCTGCTCTGGATTCCACGGGATCACAATATGGCGGCTTTCAAAGTCCTCAATTCCCGCCTCCTCCATTGCCTGACGCACACCGAGCCACCGATAGTGGTCAACACCGAGATCGCAGTCGGATAAAAAGAGAAATTTTTTATGTCCCTTTCCAATCAGGTACTGACTCATCTGGTACGCACCGCCGCGGTCATCCATCGTAATGGAGCGGACTCCAAGTTCCGGCGGGAGATACTGATCAATGGTTACCAGCGGTTTTCCGAGACGTTCCGAGAGCTCTGCAATCTCCTTTTCCTTCAGAGCCATCGCAATCATGCCGTCAAAATTCCAGCCGAGCGCCTGCTGCATAAGATCATCCTGCTCATGGCGCGCAACCAGCATCATATAGTAGCCGTGTTCCCGGATCTGATACTCCAGATTTCCGAGCATTGCCGACACAAAGGGATCCTCAAAGGAAGATGCATTTCCTTTCTTCATGAAACCAAGCGCCACACCAATGAGACCGGAGCTGTTGTTCGCCAGCATGCGCGCGCTGATACTCGGCACGTACTCCATCTCCTTTAAAATCCGGTTGATTTTCTCGACCGTCGCCTTTGAGACGCGCCCTGTCTTTCCGTGTATTACATTCGAAACCGTCGTCGGGCTGACCCCTGCGCGGTCTGCAATATCTTTGATTCTAATCATCGGTTCTCTGCCTTTCCTTTTTCTTCACAATTTTCTGAATTCTGTTATGTTTATTTTACCAGGACGGCAAAATGTTTACAACTACTTTGCATCGGCAAACACTACAAAATTATTACATTTTCTTAAACGATATGTAAGAAAATCTCCATCCCTCCTTCATTTACTTTCCGCCGGTTCCGTGGTAAGATAGGATGACAGAAAAAGTTCACCTTTTTTCTGTAAGAAAGGACCTACACATCATATGCGGCTTGCATTTACAAATTTTTCGATAAAATCTCCCACCGGCAAGAAATCCGGCCGTTTTTTTCTTGCCCTTTTTCTGGGCATTTTTCTCTTCCTCGCTCATCCCATGCTCTGCCAGGCTGGTTTTGCCTCCAGTACGCCGTTTACCGGTGCCTCCTGGGAACTGGTCGGGGAATATCCGATTCTCGGCAGCAACGGCGCGGTGCAGTCCGTCTGTGCGACGGAAGATTATATCATCTGCATCGAAAATTTTAATGATCTGACGACAGAGCCGGACGTAGTCTCTGCCTACTATAAAAATGATACAGACGCAGACGGAAATCCCGTTACGCAGTATTCCCTCGCGCATCAGGTAAGGGACGCAGACTTTGCTCACGCAAACGGTATGGCATACAATCCCGTCACACATGAAATCCTCGTGAGCGGCTACAGCAGCCCGGATGCTTCCAATTACGGATGTATCTTCCGCCTCGACCCGGATACTCTCGAGCAGAAAGAGCGGATCCAGCTCTCGACAAGCTACAATATTCTCGGTATTGATTATCTTCCCTCCACCGGCGGCTATCTGATCCAGACCGATGCGGACGGCGGCTACGGCTTTAAACTCCTCGATGCCTCACTTCAGGTGATGGATGACTGGGGCACGTATCCCTTCGATTTTTACATGGAAAACTTTCAGGATCTCTGTGTTTCCGGCGATCTCTTTTTTCTTTTTCCGCTGACGATGCATCTCGGAATCGGAAACTTTATCCAGACATACTCGCTCTCGCAGAAAACACTGCTTGCGGACGACACGGTTGATTTTGGCTTTTCCGACGATATCACCATCAATGAACCAGAGGGCCTCTGTGAGACAAATCCTGGGGAATTTATTGCGATTGTAAACGTAACAAAGGCAGATGGTGGACGGTACGTGCAGTTCTACCGCACCCGGGTGCCGTATCTGTTCACGGTTTCCACTTCCGCGGCGGAGCATGGCTCGGTGTCCGAGGGCGGGGAAGTTTCCCGCGGAGAGGAAAAAACCGTTTCCTACACGGCAGACGAAGGCTTCCGGCTCGCGAAGCTCTCGGTGGACGGCTTGTATCTGCCGGTGACGGAATATCCGGACAGCTACACATTTTCCGATATCCAGAAGGATCATACCCTTGCCGTAACGTTTGAACCGGTTCCGACGGCGACACCGACGCCGACTGCCACTGCGACGCCGACCGAAACACCGGCCATAACCCAGACACCGGAACCGGCCATTTCCAAAGCACCGGCATCATCCACGGTTTCCTTCTCATCTGTGGCTTCCCATTTCGCAGCGTTCTGGAAAGGCACTGTGCATGCCGCTTCCTGGTTCCGCCATCTTGCCTCGGCCGGTGCATCCCTTTTTGCCCGTATCCGGAAGGCAGATCCTGTTTTTCTGGCGATGCCGTTTGTCCTTCTCGTTCTGATTCTGCTCTTTGTCCTCCGCCTGCGGTATGTCCGCCGCATCCGGCGGGAGCGGTCGCGGAAAGCGCTGGAACACAGAAGAAGAACGTACGAAGAACTGGTCAGAGAATTTACGGAAAATCCGAAGGACGAAAAGGTTTCCATCGATGAGCTGCTGCTTACAATTGACGAACTGCAGAAGGAAGAACAGAAAAACACTTAAATGAAACGTATTCACCAGATCAGGAATTGATCTTCTCGGCACAAAAAAAGTATCCCGTTCCTTTTGGGGAAGCGGGATACTTTTTTATTTAAACGGGCAACGAGCTAAAGTCCGTGCTTGTTTTTACTCTTCGTAATCGAGTGCTGCACGCTCCGTTGTGTACGGACGTACATAGGTGTCTGCTACTTTTACGTGCTCCGGATGTTTTGCATATACAGCTACATCCTCTGCTTTTTCCAGTGTTGTGACAAGTGCCATATCATGGGTGGAAGATGCAAGCGGTGCTTCTACAAAGTCAACCGTCAACAGTCCCGGCACTTTGCCGACCAGGCTTTTCAGGTTCTCTGCCATCGCTTTTTTCAGCTCCGGTTTCTTTGCATCCTCTACTTCCGGTTTGAATTTCCACATAACAATATGATGTACCATTGTATTTTTCTCCTTTGCTTTTGTTTTATTGCCAATTCACACAGTTTCTGTGCAAATACCAGCCTTTTGTTACGGCTCTTCGCCTGCAATCCGCAGAATATCCTCAATCTCTTCCACGGACATGTCAAGATACGCGGAAAGCTCTGCCACACTGAAATCCATGTCATCGCCGTCGGAGAGTTCCTCGATGGCGTCTTTTAAGCGGTTTACTTTATTGACTACAGTATTGTCCTTGTGTTTCTGAACTCTGTGTTCTTCCATGAAATCGCTGATCGTCTCACGCACAGCCGCATCAATCGCCTGCTCCGCCGTCTCAGCTTTTACAACGGACTCCAGCGCTACTAAAAGTCCGACATTTCCCTCCTGCACCAGATCCATCAGGAAGAAATCGCGGGTGTGCATTTCTTTTGCGGTCTCAATAACTTTCGGAAGCCAGAGCTGCACGAGCATGCTCTTTGCAAGGGAATCGCCCTCTGCCGCTTTCCGGTAAAGCTCTGCCGTTTCTTCCTCCGACGGTGTTTCTGTCTCCGGCAGTTCGTCAAGATACTGCTGTAAGGCACGCAGCTCCTCCTCGGAAAACTCCGGTTTTTTCTTTTCTTTTTCGGTCTCCTCCGGCACGACGCCCGGCTCATAATCTGCCACATCGACCTGCTCCATCGTCAGATATTCGCAGACAAAGGTGACTTTCTGCTCATCCAGTGCAAAGTCTTCAAAAAAGTCTCTGACTTCTTTCATCGTTACTTTATTTTCATGGTCTCTGGCGTATGACAGCAATTCGGAGAGCTTCTCCTGGAACTTTTTCTGTTCGTCCTGCATCTTTTTTACCCTCTCTTTCTTCCGTTTCACGATTCCATTTCTTCGTACATTTTTTTCAATTTGTCCATTGCTTTTTCTGCTTTGAAAAGCTACTATAAAAGCAAACGAAAAACCACATTCAAGTGGAAAGGAGAATCCTTATGAAACAATTTTTTCAGGATGTGAAAAACAGTTTCCTGCTTTCAGCCGCTGTCTCTATTATACTAGGTATCGTGCTGATCGTCTACCCCGTAAAAACGAGTTTGCTGATCTGTTATATCGCCGGAGCACTGCTCCTGTTTGGCGGCGTTGTTGCGTTGATCCGCTACATTGCAAGCCGCGGCGAGCCGTTTTTCTTCCGCTACGATCTGTTCGTTGCCCTGGTACTGATTCTGTTCGGCTGCTTCGTTATCTTTGAAAGTGACCTTGTAATCGCATTCATCCCGGTTGTCATCGGTATCATCCTTCTGGCAAACGGACTGCTCAGCATTCAGAAGGCGTTCAACCTCAAAAAAACAGGGCTGGAAAAATGGTGGCTTGAGTTCCTGCTGGCTCTTTTAACCAGCGTTCTCGGCATCATCATCTGTACCAATCCGTTTGATGCCGTTGCAACCACAAACATTTTCATCGGTATCTGCCTTGTCTACAGCGGCATTTCCGATCTTGTCACCACCTACTACATGGGCCGCGCAAAACGCCGGATCAAAAACGTCATCCAGACCGAGATCAACCAGCAGAAAATCCTGCACGATGACAATGTGATTGATGTGGATGAGGACGAGCTTCACTAAAAAACAGCTTCTTCCATAAAAATCTTCTTTCATACGAAAAACCGGAACCCGGCACCGCTTTCAAACAGCGGCTCCCGGGTTCCGGTTTTTCTCTGTATTTCTTTTTTTATTTATTCCTCGTGTTTGCTCAGTACTTCCATGCCTTCTCTTAACTTCAGGCGGATCTTTCCAAGCTCCAGACCATTTGCGCCGAAGTACAGCTTCAGGTAGTGGTTCGGGCCGAAGAAGAAGCCAAGGTCTCTCGTCTCTTTGATCCACTCACCTTTTGTTCCGCGGATGCTGATCATAGTTTTTACGATATTGTCGATGTACACGGTTACCGGCAGCTGTGCGAGGTCTTCCAGATCGGATTTCATCTCGATTTCGATATCGTACGTTCCCATCTTGTCAGCCAGAATCGTAACACCGCATACTTCACTGTTTCCTTTTTTCGTGTTCCATGCGGATGCGTCAATCACAACATCTCCCGTTGCCGGATCTGCCTCGTATGTTACAAGATCTGCTGCAACGAAATCGTTGTCGCCCATCTGCTCCTGTGCTTCTTTCTCTTCCTCGCTGATGCGGTCCAGGAACCGTAAGATGCTTGGAGTTCCAAGGATGAAATGCAGGACATTCATCGCATTTCTCTGCAGGTCGCCTCTTGTGATCTCGCCGTTTTCCAGTGCCTCTTTCACATCGTCCTGTCCCATATCGGAGCAGTCGGTGCATACCATGAAGACATCGTTTCCGGCAGATACCATCGGTGCATGGGTTGTTTTGGTTGCTTCATATCCCTCACGGTTTGACATTGCCCACCAGTCAGTCATAACGAAGCCGTCGTAGTTCCACTCGCCGCGCAGAATCGTGGTCAGAAGATCGTAATTTCCTGCAGTCCAGATGCCGTTGACCGGTCCGTAAGTGCTCATGATGGATCTTGCGCCGCCTTCTTTGACTGCGATTTCATATCCCTTCAGATAGATTTCACGCAGGGCACGCTCGGAAACAACGGCGTCCACATGATGTCGGTTGGACTCCTGGTTATTTGCACAGAAATGTTTGATGGTTCCGGTTACATCGGATTTTTCCATACCAAGAATCTGTACGGCACTGATCCATCCGGTCAGGTACGGATCCTCGGAGATATACTCAAAGTTACGGCCGTTCAGCGGGTTTCTGTGAATATTCATACCAGGTCCGAGCAAGGCATCGACACGGTTCTGTCTCATCTCGCGTCCTGCCATCTCGTACAGATCTTCTACCAGCGGAAGGTCAAACGTACAGCCAAGCAGGGTTCCGTTCGGCATGGAGAAGGCTCTCGTTCCGCAGTCAAAGCGGAGTCCGGACGGGCCGTCGGTACAGCAGGCTGCCGGAATACCGAATTCCTGCAGTTCCGGTGTCAGGCCGCCGAATGCTGCTGCGGTTCCCGGAGTAACCTTCGGGCTGCACATGCCCTCGCCGCGGAAGATGCAGATCAGATCTTCATCGGAAAGCTGTGCCACGAACTCTTCCATCGTTACTTTCTTATCCAGGACATCACCGAGCTTGTAGCCTTTGTCACCGGTATAGGTGATCGGCTCCATACGGTTTTCTTTCATGCGCTCGATCGGATCTACGGTGCGCAGAGGAGCTGCCTCATATCCCGGTTTTAACGTTCCGTCTTCGCCCGGAACAGCTTTCATGCGCTCAAATGCTTCTACCGGAGCCATAGCCTCGGTCAGGATCTCAACCACTTTGAACGGCTGCTCGTATGCACCGGCAAAGGCTGCGCTTCTGACATCGCTTCCGACGTAGAACTCATAACTGCCCTCTTCGAGTACGTAGCAGGATTTGTGGCCGGTTGCACCGCTGTCATCGTAGGATGCAAAGCTCTCTTTGGTCACATCGATCGTCAGCGTCTCTTTTGCGCCTGGTGCAAGAACACCGGTCTTTGCAAAACCGACGAGTGCGCGGGATGGTTTTCCAAGAACACCCTGCGGAGCTTTTACATAAACCTGAACAACCTCTTTACCATCCGTTTTGCCGGTATTTTCAACGGTTGCCGTCACGGTTACATTGTCAACATCTTTCTCTTCTGCCTCTGCGGTCACGGCAAATGTCGTATAGGAAAGACCAAAACCGAACGGATACAATACTTTCTCTTTTGCAAAGGTCTCAAAGTAGCGGTATCCGACGTAGATATCCTCTTTGTACTCATTGCGGGTCAGATCGCCGAAGTAGCTTTGGGACGGATAGTCCTCGATATTCTCTGCAATCGTGTCGGTCAGCTTACCGCACGGATTGACTCTTCCCATCAGTACATCGGCAACACCGTTTCCGCCTTCCTGACCACCCTGCCATACATAGAGAACAGCTGCCGGATTGCACTCTTTCACCCATTTCATGTCGATAATGTTTCCGACGTTCAGCACAACGATTGTTCTTGCAAATGCTTTGCTGACTTTTTCTACCATCTCTTTTTCAGTATCGGTTAAGAGATAGCTGCCTGCCTCATTTTTGTTGTCCTGATCCTCACCTGCGGTACGGCCTACAACAACGATGGCTGCATCGGCGCCTTTTGCACTCTCCACGATCTCGTCGGTCAGCTCCATCTCTTTTTGGGACCACGGCACCTTGCCCCAGCCCTGTCCTTCGTCGTACGGATTTTTCTCGATCCATTTTTCGTATGTTCCAAGAAGATTCTCGTCGAGTGTAATGTCTTTTTCTTCTTTTAAGGCATCCAGAATACCGACAACGTATTTCGTATTGACAAGACCGCCGGAGCCAAGTCCGCTCTTATAATAGTGGAATGCAATTCTTCCGAAAACAGCCACTTTGTCTCCTTTTCGAAGCGGGAGTGCCTCATTTTCGTTTTTCAGAAGTACACAGCCTTCTGCCGCTGCCTGACGGGCCAGTGCTGCATATTTGTTGAAATCCAGTGGTGTAAATTTTCCCATTTTGTTCCCCTTTCTCCTGTATCCTTTCTGATCCGACAAGTGCCGGGACACCTGATACTTCCGGGTCCCGGCACCTGTTCTGGTCTCTTGTCTTTTATTATCTCGTATTCCTGGCTTTTTTTCCAGTTCTTTTCTTATCTTTTTTTCGTCTGATATTGACCTTTTTGTTCCTGTCTTATCCGATCAGTCCCTGGACAATTAATACCAGAAGCAGCAACGGCAGAATATAAGAAAGATAAACCCGTACCCAGTCCGGCACTTTCAGGCCCCCGCCCTTATTTGCCTCTGCCTGGTAGTTTTTGAAGCCCCAGCCCCATTTTGAAGTACAGAACAGAAGGTAAATCAGAGAGCCGACCGGCAGCAGAAGGTTGCTGACGATAAAGTCCTCAAGATCAAGAACGGTGCTTCCTGCGCCGAGCGGCTGGAATCCGGACCACACATTGTAGCCGAGTGCACACGGCAGGGATCCTAAGATCACCAGAATGCAGTTGATGATGGCTGACTGTTTTCTGGAAACGCCGAAAATCTCAGAAAAACAGCACATGATATTCTCAAATACAGCGATGATGGTAGACAGCGCCGCAAAGAACAGGAACAGGAAGAAGAAGCTTCCGAAAATCCGTCCGCCCTTCATCGAGGTGAAAATGTGCGGCAGCGTCATAAAGATCAGCTTCGGGCCGCTGTCCGGCTGTACGTTGTAGGAGAAGCACGCCGGGAAAATGATGAGGCCTGCGGTAATCGCTACAAACGTATCGAGCGCTGCAATGCTGACTGCCTCGCCGAGCAGGGATTTTCCGCCGTTTAAGTAGCTGCCGAAAATCAGCATCGCGCCGATACCAAGGCTCAGCGTAAAAAATGCCTGGCTCATCGCGTTTGTGATAATGTGGAACAGTCCCACCTGTTCGATCTGCTGCATATCCGGCACCAGATAGAATTTCAGTCCCTCTTTGGCACCCGGCATCGTAAAGCTGTAAACCGCAAGGAAAATCATGATGACCATCAACACGATCATCATCACCTTTGTAACACGCTCCACGCCGTTCTGCAGACCCACCGAACAGATCAGAAAGCCTGCAATTGTAATAATCAGCATGGTAATGACAAGAATCGACGGAGATGAAAGCATCTCGTTGAATTTTCCGGTTACGGCGTCGCCTGTCAGGCCGCTGAATTTTCCGATTAAAAAGCTGTAGAAATAGTACAGCATCCAGCCTGCAACGACGGTGTAGAACATCATCAGCAGATAGTTTCCGATGAGGGCAACGTATCCGTGGATATGCCACTTCTGCCCTTTCTTTTCCAGTTCCCCATACGCGCGCACGGTACTCTTTTTGCTTCCTCTTCCGATGGCAAGCTCCATCGACAGAATCGGAACTCCCATGATGGCAAGGAACAGCAGGTAAAACAGCACGAAAATGCCGCCTCCGTTGTTTCCTACCATATACGGAAATTTCCATACATTTCCGATGCCGATGGCACATCCTGCCGAAAGCAGAAGAAAGCCAAGGCGCGATTGGAATGTTTCTCGTTCCATTTCTTTTTGTTCCTCCCTTTTTTCTTCCATACTCCCGGAATTTCTCCGCAAGTACATCTTCGTACAAAACCAAGACTTCAGACAGCACCGTTCTGCCGTTCTTTCCGGTATGCCGACGGCGAGATTCCCATATGGTGACGGAATACTTTTCCAAAATAGTTTCCACTGGAAAATCCGGTTTCTGCTGCAATCTCTTCCACACTCTTTCCGGTATTCAAGAGCAGCGTCATCGCTTTGCGAATTCTCGCTTCCTGAAGATACTGCATGGGAGAAACGCCTGTTTCCTCCCGGAAGCATCTCGTAAAATGGGCAAAGGAAACCCGGCTCTGTTCTGCCAGCTGTTCAATCCCCTGCACAGATGCGCAGTCGGTATCCATCTGCCGTATCGCTTCCCGAACAAAAAAATGTGTCTGCTTCCGCTCCGGACGCTGTACCTCCCGCAGAAGAGAACAAAAAAACTGATACAAAAACACACCGCATTCATACGGTTCCGACCGGTAACCGTTTTTCAGTTTTCGATGCATCTGCAGTGCAGTCCGAATTGGCTCGCTATCTGCATCCGCATAAAAAACATCTCCTGTTTTTTCAAACAGTCGTTCTGCCGCATAGGACACTGCACTTCCACGAAAATGAAAATACAGAAAAATCCATGGTTCTTCGGATTCCGGATGCAGATAATATCTGCTATTCTCCGGAATCTGACACAAAAATCCTCTCCCGGGACGCATTTCATACGTTTTTCCGTTTTTTTCAAACCATCCTGTTCCCGAAAGCGTATACTGCATCAGCCATCCGGAATATGTTCCGCGGTCTGTATTATGAAATGCATACGGTTCCTTCCATCTCTTTTCCACCCCGCCGTCCAGCAGCAAAAACGGAGCGTTCGGCCAGTGATCCAGATCCAGGATTCCATATACTCCGATCAGATCTTCCATCAAAAAATTACCTCTTTTATCCGGTTTGTCTTCTTGTTTTGCACTATGTCCTTTATTATACTTTTCTTATCAGAAAAAAACAAGCATTGCTTTAGAAAGGAGTTTTTTCTTATGCATCTGACAAACAAAAATACATGTGCACCAACCCCACCGATGGGCTGGAACAGCTACGATTACTATGATACAACCGTGGACGAGGCTGCGGTAAAGGCAAATGCCAACTATATGGCAAAGCACTTAAAAGCATATGGCTGGGAGTATATTGTAGTGGATATCCAGTGGTATGCAAAAAAGGCCGGTTCCATGCGCGACCGGTATCAGTATATTCCATTCTCTGAACTGGAAATGGACGAATACTCCCGTCTGCTGCCGGATCCCGAACGTTTTCCATCTTCTGCAGACGGTTCCGGCTTTAAACCACTTGCCGACTATGTACACAGTCTGGGGCTGAAATTCGGAATTCACATCATGCGCGGTATTCCGCGAATCGCTGCACATCATCACGGAAAGATCAAGAACAGTTCTCTTGGTGCTGAACACGTTGCCGATCCTACGGTCATCTGCGGCTGGAATCCGGATATGTACGGTGTACGCGATCTTCCGGAAGGACAGCTTTACTATGATTCCCTGCTGGAGCTCTACGCTTCCTGGGGTGTTGATTACATTAAATGCGATGATATCTGTAATACCAACATGCACAAAAATCCGTTTGCAGCTGCGCATGAGATCGAGATGCTCTCGAATGCCATCCAAAAATGCGGACGGCCGATCGTCCTCTCTCTGTCTCCGGGACCTGCGCTCATAGAGAAAGCATGGTTCTATGAAAAGCACGCGAATCTCTGGCGCATCACCGATGATTTCTGGGACAACTGGGCACAGTTAAAGGATATGTTCCAGCGTTGCGAGCTCTGGCAGAGCCACGTCTCTGCCGGCTGTTATCCGGACTGTGATATGCTGCCGCTTGGCGAACTCGGAAAAGGTTTTGCTACAGAACATCATACGTATTTTACCCCGGATGAGCAGAAAACGATGATGACACTCTGGTGTCTCTTCGGCTCTCCACTGATGCTCGGTGCCGAAATGACGCTTCTCGATGACGATACACTGGCACTTCTTACGAACACGGATATTCTCGCGATGCTGCCTCCGTCCGTTCGTCCGCATCAGATCACGCGTACAGACAATGAAGCTGTGTGGTATGCAAAGGATGACACAACCGGAACAACCTACGTTGCACTTTTTAATCTTTCGGATGCACCGCAGACGGTTTCTTCCACACTTGCCGATGCAGACTGCCCACTGGAGTCTGTTGCGGCGAAAGAACTCTGGAGCGGTAAAGCACTTTCTTTAAACGGCGGTTTTTCTGCTTCTCTTGCTCCGCACGCCTGCAGCGTATGCCGTTTTGAAACACGATAAAACGATCATTTCTTAAAACAAGCAGCAAATCATGTCCTGCCCGGGACCAAAACAATGGTTTTTCCTCCGGGCAGGGCATTTTTATGCTCTATTCATACCGCGCAATCTCTTTCCGCAGCCGCTTCATAATCCGTTTTTCCAGCCGCGAGATATACGACTGGGAAATCCCGAGAAGATCCGCGACTTCTTTCTGCGTTTTCTCCCGCCCCTCTGGCATATTGATGCCAAACCGGAGTTTCACGATCACCTGCTCCCGCTCAGAGAGCTTGCTGATTGCGCTTCCCAGCACGCGATGTTCCGCCTCCTGCTCGAGCCCCTGATAGATCACATCCTCCTCCGTTCCGAGGATATCCGACAAAAGAAGCTCATTTCCATCCCAGTCTACATTGAGCGGCTCATCGATCGAGACCTCCATCCGTGTCTTGTTATTTCTCCGCAGATACATCAGAATCTCGTTCTCAATGCACCGGGACGCGTACGTGGCAAGCTTGATCTTTTTTTCCGGATTGAACGTGTTAATTGCCTTGATGAGGCCGATGGTTCCAATCGAAATCAGATCCTCCACACCAACTCCTGTATTATCAAATTTCTGTGCAATGTAGACGACGAGACGCAAGTTGTGTTCGATCAGCTCGCTCCTTGCCGTCTCGTTTTCCGGATCGGAAAGCCCCGCAATCGCATCGGCCTCCTCCTGTCCTTCCAAAGGCGCCGGGAGAACATCTGTGCCCCCGATATAAAAAATCTCCCCTGTCTGACGAAATACAGCCGGTACGGACCGCGGCAGCATACGAAGCCGGAATCCGTTTGGCAGTGCAGCCTGCAGCATACTTCATTCCTCCTGTCCTTCCATGAGATCTGGATGCAAAATTATTTCATAGCCCCTGGGAGATGAACTATTTTCTCCGCCAAGCGCAATCAGCGGTCCGCTTATGTGCCTGGCTGTATGTTCTGTCACAAGAATCATTTCCGAGATCCGGATCACCGGCAGAAAGCCCCGGCCTTCCAGTCCGCGAAACGGTATGTAACGGGGCTGCAGCGCAAGAAGCTGTTCCGGCTCCGGCACCGTCTCGTGCCTTGCAAGCGCCGCAATCCCTGTCCGCATTTCGTCCGGGAACAATTCGAGTATCACAGTGTACGGTACGACCGAGACCGGCTTTTTGGTTGTGGCATCCCGCAAAGTATTGCCCGTGTCGTACAGTCCTTTTACTTTTTTCCATTTCCCATTCTGCACAAGCTGTACCGTAACCTGCCTGGCGTGTTCCAGGAGCATCTCCTTTCGGATCTTCAGCAGGAGGAGCGTTCCCGCATATGCGGCACTCCCGGAAAGAAGAAAAAGAAGAATTCCCCTTCCCGGCATCAGCTCCCGAAACAGGCGGTATGCACTGCCGATCAGAAAACCGGACAGTATATAGCCTGCCATTCCCACCGCAAGATCCCGTACTGTCGTGATTCTGCAGCCAGATTTCACCATCCCTGTTGTAATTCCGATTCCGACCAGGGCGAGCAGCGCACCCGGCAGATACCGTGCAAACACGGCATACAGCACCGCATAGCCGGCGCCGAGCGCGGCTGCCGCAAAACTCCTTCTTCGCGTGGCAGATCGTTTCAGAAGAAAGGAGGAAAGACGCAGAATAGTATAATTCAGCAGAAGATTCTCTGCAAAGAGAAGATCCAGAAAGATCTCATAGTGCAAAAAAACACCCCCTGCGCCTTTTGCATGGTCTGAATTTCTAACAGACCCTATTATAGACGGAAGGGGGTGAATTTTTTGTCGTTTTCGGAAGAATGACCTTCTTTTTTGATCAACAAACTTCGACACGCCGCAACATTTTCGGTCTGCGGCGTGTCGAGGTAAATTCGTTATTTGCTTATTATTCTTTGCTTATCTGCGGTTTCTTAAGAAATCCGGGATCTGGATGTCCTTTTTCGGAACATTGCTTGTCATGGTCTGCTGAGCCTGTACCTGCGGCTGCACCTGAACCTGTGGCTGCGGCTGTACCGGAGCGGAAGCTTTCGGAGCAGTGTGTACCGGAGCGGCTGCCTGTGCAGAGAAGCTGCTGCTGGAAAATGCGCTCTTTCTTGCATCTGCCGGCTCTTTGCGGGATACGCTTGCCTGTTTCGCCGTTGCATCGTTGAGACCTGTTGCGATAACGGTGATCTTCGCTGTATCGGTAACAGAATCATCATACATAGCACCGAAGATGATGTTTGCATCCTCTCCAGCCAGATTCTGTACGTAACTTGCAGCATCGTTTGCATCCATAAGGGAGATATCTCCGGAAATGTTGATGATAACGTGGCTTGCACCCTCGATGGTGGTCTCAAGCAGCGGACTGGAAACAGCCTGCTGTACAGCCTCGAGCGCTTTGTCGTCGCCCTTTGCCTCGCCGATACCGATGTGGGCGATACCCTTGTCGGTCATAACGGTCTGAACATCTGCGAAGTCGAGGTTGATGAGTGCCGGCAGGTTGATCAGGTCTGTGATGCCCTGTACGGCCTGCTGCAGAACCTCGTCTGCTTTCTTTAATGCCTCCGGCATGGTTGTCCGGCGGTCTACGATTTCAAGAAGTTTGTCGTTCGGGATCACGATCAGGGTATCTACGTTTTCCTCGAGTTTTTCGATTCCCATCAGCGCATTGCTCATACGGGTTCTTGCCTCGAATTTGAACGGTTTTGTTACAACGCCGACAGTCAGAATGCCCATTTCTTTTGCAACGCCTGCTACAACCGGTGCTGCACCTGTTCCGGTTCCGCCGCCCATACCGCAGGTGACGAATACCATATCAGCGCCTTCCATGATCTGTTTGAGCTCTTCGATGCTTTCCTCGGCTGCTTTCTCTCCAACCTCAGGTTTTGCTCCTGCGCCCAGTCCCTTGGTCAGCTTCTCGCCGATCTGGAGAATGGTAGGTGCCTTACAGAGGGTCAGCGCCTGTTTATCGGTGTTGATTCCAACGAATTCAACGCCGCCGATGGATTCCTCCACCATTCTATTTACAGCATTATTTCCTGCACCACCTACACCGATTACGATAATCTTTGCAGATGATTCTGCCTCATTTGTCATGATCTCTAACAATTTCAACTTCCTCCTTTTGATTATGAACTGCTGTCTATCTCAAAATAGTCTGATATTCTGATGGTCATACATAAAGATATAATATAATTTCTTCGGAAAATAATCAACTGTTTTTTTCGTATTTCATAAAAAATTCAGGATTATTGCGTTTTTTTGACGGCTTTCCTTTCCTCTTATACATCTTTCGAGAAGACAAAGCTGCTGTCGCCGTCCTTGTAATCCTCCATATGGAGTTCTCCGGAAAGACCGGAAAGGCTCGGCAGGATTGCTGCTACGCGCGTCATCTTTTCTTCTAACGCCGTATCGGTTCCAAGCAGAATCCGCACGGTATCATAGTAATGCAGAATAATTTCGCTGTTCTCATTAAATTCCACACTGTCCGGCGTGATATTGTATTTCTCCGTCATTCTCGTAAGTGCGAGCATGGTGCGGAAAACTGCCGGTTTTTCAACCGGGAGCTGCTTGTTCACGGTCACATAGTCAAACGTAAGTCCTGTTACAAGCGGAACATCGGAAAGGGTAGGCTGAAAGTCTGTCGTTGTCACACGTGCACTTTTAATCGTATCCGCCGAGAGCGCACCGTCGGACGTACTGCTTTCGGATGCTGTGCCATCGGATGATACGCTTTCGGATGCAAGCGACTCACTCGTAAGGGATCCATCCGCACTCGTTCCATCGGAGGCGGTTCCGTCGGAAGGCTCACCCTCCGCAGGTGTTTCCTGCTCCTCGTCCACGCACTCCAGCACGATGCCGTTCTTGTCAAAATAGACCTTCTGGCCTTCGTACTCGACATAACCGACCACTTTTTTCTCATTTACCTGGATGCAGATGGTGTCATAGCTTACAAACGTAAACTCCACGGAGTTCATAAAAGGAATATCGCTCATATCAACCTTCGAATGAAACGTCGTAAGAAGCACCGTGTTTTTCATCCACTTGTCGTCCGCGACCATCTCTTTGATTTCATCTTTTGTATACCGGGTGTTCCCCGCCACCTGGATATTGCGGATTTTGAACACATTAAAAAACAAGGCACCTGCAAGGCCGACGCCAAGCACCACCCCGGTCAGAATCCGTATTTTTCTGTTTTTCTTCTTTTTTCTGTTTTTTTTCTGTCTCATATTTCTTTTTCTACGATAATCTTGGCTCCGAGTTCCCGGAGCGTTTCTGGAAACCGTTCATACCCCCGCTCAATCAGTTCTGTCTGCCGGATTGTGGAAAATCCTTCTGCGGCAAGCGCCGCCGATACGAGTGCCGCGCCGCCCCGAAGATCCTGGGAAACAACTTCTGCACCGTGCAGACGGCTTTTTTCGGCCGTCAGCCATTTTCCGCAGATCTGCAGCGTACCGCCCATTTTCTGCAGCTCCTCTGCCGTCCGGAGGCGGTCCTCAAATACATTTTCACAGATACAGCTCTTTCCTTCCAGCGTCATCGCTGCCGCCAGATACAGCGACTGCAGATCCGTCGGAAAACCGGGATATTCCTCTGTCTCCACGTACGGAACAGCATGCTGCACGTTTTTGCTGTCTGCTACCAGTGTACCACTCTTCCTTGTATATTGTCCACCTATTTTCTGATAGAGGGACAGAACCGCCCCCATTTCGTCCAGCGGCGCGCCGGAAAGCGTCAGGTGCCCCCGCGTCGCCGCGCCCATCAGAAGATACGTCCCTGCCGCGATCCGGTCACCCGGAACACGATACCGGCAGCCGGACAGCAGTCTCTTTCCCTGCCTTCCGTAAACGGTAATCTGCTCCGTCCCCTCGCCGGTAATCTCCGCTCCCATGGCCTTAAGAAACCGGCAGAGATGAACCACTTCCGGCTCCCGCGCACAGTGCTCCAGCCTTGTTGCACCTTCCGCTCCGACAGCAAAAAGAACCGCATTTTCCGTCGCCCCGACACTCTTTTTCGGAAAGCAGAGCACGGCTCCTTTCGGATGATCTGCCTTTGCCCGAATGGTGCCGTCCTCCTCGAAGACCTCGGCTCCCAGAAGCTCCATTGCCCTCTGATGCAGGTCCGTCGGCCGCTTTCCGATCCGGCAGCCGCCGGCCCCTGCAAGGTATGCCTCCCCTGTCCTTGCAAGAAGACTTCCCAGAAACAAAAGAGAGGCGCGCAGTCTCTTCGAAAGCGCTCCCTCCACACGGCTTTTTTCGATCTTTTCACAGTTCAGGTGGAGCGCATTCCTCTCCCACCAGACTGTTCCGCCAAGGCTTCTTACAATCTCCGCCATATCCTCCACATCGGAAATCTTCGGGCAGCCTTCCAGCACGACCTCCTCTTTTGTCAGAACCGCCGCCGCGATCATGGGAAGAACGGCATTTTTGGAACCCTGGACTGTTACCGTTCCGCAAAGCCGCCTTCCGCCGAGAATCTGATATACTCCCACCTGTTCTCTCCCATCCGGCCTCTCTTTTTACGGTATGCATTACACTCCCGTTTTGTTCCCGTTCTGCAGCGCTTTTCCGCCTTTTTAATCGGTGTCCCTCGAGACCGACAGGGCAAGCCCCATCTCGCCGAGCAGAAACAGCACGGAGGTGCCGCCGTAACTGATAAAAGGCAGCGTAATGCCGGTATTCGGAATCGTATTTGTCACAACCGCGATGTTCAGAATCACCTGAAGCGCAATATGCCCCATAATTCCGCCCGCAATCAGTGCTCCGCCAAGATCCCGCGCATGGATCGAAATAACCATCAAGCGCCAGATCAGCACCGCAAACACGGCGATCACCAGGCAGGCGCCGAACAGTCCGCCCTCCTCACAGATAATCGAAAAGATCATATCATTCTGCGCTTCCGGCACAAAGCCAAGCTTCTGCAGGCCTTTTCCAAGCCCGCAGCCAAAGATTCTCCCGCTGCCGATCGCATAGAGTCCCTGAATGGTCTGGAACCCCTTCTCGTACGCCTCCGGGTTGCGCCAGATGGCAAGGCGTTCGAGGCGGTAGCTCTCCATCATCAGAAAAACGGCAATAAACCCGATGCCGGCGCCTCCGATTCCGAGAAACGGCAGGTAGCCCGGATGTGAAATAAAGATCAGAAATGCACAGATTCCGAGCAAAATAATCGCCGTACTTAAGTTATTGCTTCCGACAAGCGCTGCAATCGGCAGGGTGCACAGCACCGCCTTTGTCATAAACCAGAGACTGTCGGGCCGGCCTTTCGTGTGCTCCATCACCCAGGGCAGGAAGAGAATCACCGCCATCTTGGCAAATTCCGAGGGCTGGAACGATAAGGGGCCAAGCTTTAACCACCGCTTCGAGCCGTTGTACTCACTTCCGAAAAAGAGCACCGCCGTCGAGAGCGCAAGGGAAGCCGCATAAAACCACGGTGCCAGTGCAAACAGCCGCCGGTAATCTATTTTTGCAACCGCATACATACCGATCACACCGAGCGCACTTGCAAAGAGCTGCTTCTTGAAATAATAAGCCGGGTCATGGAATCTGACCCGGCCGTTATACGCGCTGGCGCTGTACAGAATCACAAGGCCAAGGCCAAGCAGAATCCATACCGTCACCAGCAGCGTCCCATCTATTTTTTTCTCTTTTTCCTTCCGCATCCGCGCCACACCCGCCGTTCGCTCTTTTTCAGCTTATGCGGGATAGTTTCCTGATATGACGTTTTTACAGTGCTCTTACGTACTCCTTAAACAGCTCACCGCGCTGCTCATAGCTCTTAAACTGATCCCAGCTTGCGCAGGCCGGGGAAAGAAGAACCGCATCCCCTGCATTTGCCTTGTCGTGACAGATCTGTACGGCTTCTTTTAAGTTGTCTGCCATGATAATGTCGTTGAATCCGACGCTTCTTGCCGCTTTTGCGATCTTCTCTTTCGTATCTCCGATCAAAACCAGGAAACGTACCTTTCCATCGAATGCCTGAATCCACTCTTCGTAGGTGGACTGCTTGTCGTAGCCGCCGCCGATCAGCAGAGTCGGGCGGTTCATCGCCTGGATGCCTTTGATGGCCGCATCCGGATTCGTTCCCTTGGAATCGTTGTAATATGCCACGCCGTCCTTCTCGCAGACATACTCGATGCGGTGCTCTACCCCTGCAAACTCCTGAATGACTTTGCGGACAGTTTCCATCGGCACGCCTGCATGAAGTGCCATTGCAGAAGCAACCATGACGTTTTCAAAATTATGTAAGCCAAGCAGTTTTAAGTCGTCGGTTCTGGTCAGAAGCTCCGTCTCGCCGTTCTTTGCAATGCGGATTTCGCCGTCCTGATAATAGATGCCGTCCTTTAACGCACGCAGACTCGAGAAGTACATCACCTGTACTTTCTTCTCTGCCATCAGTTTTTCGCCGAACGGGCGCAGGATTTCGTCCTCATAATTCAGCACACAGAGATCATCCATCGTCTGATTTTCGGTGATACACTCTTTCACGCGGATATACTCTTCCATCGTGTGATGGCGGTTCAGATGATCCTCGGTAATGTTTGTGATCGCACTTGCCGCCGGATGGAACTCTTTGATGGTTTCCAGCTGGAAGCTGCTGATCTCGGCAACCGTTACGGTATCATCTGTCGTGTCGAGTGCCGCGGATGTGTACGGGGTTCCGATGTTTCCGACCACTTTTACTTCCGGCTGATATGCTTTCATGATCTCGCCGAGCAGCGATGTTGTGGTGGTCTTTCCGTTAGTACCGGTAATCGCAAGCACTTTTCCGCGGCTTACCTGATACGCCAGCTCCACTTCACCGATGACCGGGATCTCTTTTTCTTTCATTTTAAGGACAACCGGCAGATCCGTCGGAACGCCCGGGCTTAAAACGACAAGATCAAGGCTGTCGAGCATCTCCTCCGGGAGCTCGCCTAAGACAACTTCCACGCTGTCACGGCTCTCTAATTTTTTTAAGATTTCTTCTTTTTCGAGTTTGTCATTTCCATCGTAAAGAACGACAGAAGCACCTTTCTTGTGCAGCAGCTCCTCCGCTGCAATTCCACTCTTTCCGGTTCCGAAAACCAGTACTTTTTTTCCTGCGAAAATCATGTTTGATTACCTCCATATTTTAAAGCCCCATCAATGCGATCAGGCATAGTATCGCTGTGATTGTAGCAAACACCGTCACAATCTGTGTCTCCGACCAGCCCATCAGCTCGAAATGGTGATGGATCGGCGTCATCTTGAAGATCCGTTTTCCCTTCGTCAGTTTGAAGAATGACACCTGCAGGATCACAGAGAGAATCTCCATCATATAAATGAATCCCACAAGCGGCAGAAATAAGGGGAGACGTAAGAAACACGCCATTCCCGAGACGAAACCGCCGAGTGCCAGACTTCCGGTATCGCCCATAAAGACGCGGGCAGGAAATACATTGAATACCAGAAACCCCAGCAGACTCCCGATAACCGCAAGCGGGGACGGGGAAACACCGTTTCCGAGGCCGATCGATGCCACGGAAAAGAAAACAGCATTTAAAATCGTCACACTCGCCGCCAGTCCGTCAAGGCCGTCGGTAAAGTTGACACCGTTGACCGTTCCAAGAATCACAAAGGCGAGAAACGGAATCGTAAAAATCCCTGCGTCCAGCTCTTTGCCTGGAAGGAACGGAATGCGCATCCGGAGGGAAATTCCGGAAAAACGCGCCAAATACCACAGAAAGACTGCTGTAATCACTGCCTGCAGTGCCATTTTCTGCTTCGGGTACAGCCCGTCGCTGCGGTGCAGCACGACTTTCAGATAGTCATCGAGAAAGCCGATCAGGCCAAAACCAAGCGTCAGAAACAGCACCGGAACCACTTCCGCTCCCTCTTTCCGGAAAAGGAGGGAAACTGCGGTAAACGCCGCCAGAAACATCACGCCGCCCATCGTCGGGGTTCCCGCTTTTTTCTGGTGGCTCGGCACACCCTCTTCCCGCTCCTTCTGCCCCGCTTTGACTTTTCGCAGAAACGGGATCAGAACCGGCCCCAGCGCCAGGCTGATGCCAAAGGAAAGAAGAACCGGCAGGATCATTTCTCTTTTCATAGACGCACCTCTTCCTTTTTGTACGGATTGTGTACGGAACAGGCATGTCAAAATATTTTCTCCAGCCTATTCAGTATATAGCTTTTTGTTCTGTTTCGCAACCTTCTTTTATAATCCAAGTTACGGTTCGCTCAGCAGTGAAACACTTGCTGTTTCGCTGCGTAAGAAAGTGATTCAGGTGTGAGCAGCCCTCCTTTTGCGAAGCAAAACTTTAAATGAGGGCTGCGAAGGACACAATTCTCAGGTTTCCTGAGAATTGTGTCCAATACCGAGATACGGAAGTACATTGGAAAAGATATCGCGGATCACCGGCGCGCAGATCGTTCCGCCGTAGTAGACGCCCTGCGGATTGCGGATAATGCAAAGCCCCAGCACCGTCGGATGCTCCGCCGGGGTGAAGCCGAGGAATGAGGAAATATAGCGGTTGGCGCTCCGCGGAAGTGTCTGCGAGGTTGCCGTCTTTCCGCCGATGGAATATCCCTCGAGGTACGCATTCTTTCCAGACCCTTCTGAAACGACGCTTTCCAGAATTTCGCGCACCGTCCTGGAAGTTTCTTCCGAAAGAACCCCTTCTTTTTCCGGAAAATTCAGATGCTTTACAACATTTCCTTCTTCATCGAGCACATCCGTTGCGACATGCGGCGTCACCATTTTTCCGCCGTTGACGAGCGCAGAGACCGTCGCCGCCAGGCGGATCGGCGTGATCTGGAAGGACTGGCCGAATGCCATCGTCGCAAGCTCAACATCTCCGATGTTTTCCTCCTTGTGCATAATCGTCGATGCCTCGCCCGGCAGATCGATCCCCGTCTTTTCCATCAGACCGAAATTCCGGAAGTAATCACAGAACTTTTCCACACCGAGCCGCAGCCCCACTTCAATGAACACCGGGTTGCACGAGTTCTGCGCGCCCTGCACGAAGTTTTCGGCTCCGTGTCCCGTCCGCTTGTGGCAGTGGATCCGGCGGTCCTCCACGATTTTGTAGCCGGGACAGAAAAACGAATCGTTCGGCGACACAACGCCCTCCGAAAGTCCCGCCGACATCGTGATGATCTTAAAGGTAGATCCCGGCTCGTACGTATCGTTGATGCAGGCATTCCGCCACATCTGGTTCAGCAGATCCTGAATTTCTTTTTCCGAAAGTCCCGTTGTATCCTGCTGCAGCGTGAACGGATCGTTGAGGTCGAACTCCGGCACATTGACACAGGCATAGATTTCTCCGTTCTGCGGATTCATAAGAAGAATCGAGACGCTGTCCGCCTGTTTTTCTGCCATCGCCTTTTCCGCTGCCTGCTGGCAGTACGCCTGGATATTGACATCCAGGCTGACCTTTAAGTCCCTTCCCGCCACCGGCTCCTGGCGGCTCTCCCCGATGCCGTTCTGCTCAATCCCGCGCGCATCCGTTGTCGTCAGGATTTTTCCGTTGATTCCTTTTAAAATTTCCTCATATTCCACCTCCAGTCCGATGATGCCCTGATTATCGCCTCCGGTGAAGCCGATAACGCGCGACGCCAGCTTCCCTTTGGGGTAATACCGCTTGAAATCCTCATCCACTTTTACCCCCGCGTATCCGTACGACCGGATGGTATCACCCGTCTCCTTGTCCACATTCGTCTTGACACGCTCGATTGAAGACCGCTTCTCCACGCGTTTCCGCGCCGTCTCCTCCGAAATTCCAAGCTCTTTTACCAGCATCGCAATCACCGCCTCCGGCTCCTCAATCTGGCTGTGGATCACGGAAATCGTACAGACCGTGCGGTTTGCCGCGAGAACTTCCCCGTTTGCATCAAGAATCCGGCCGCGCGCCGCCTTGATCCCGCGCTCCCGCTCGTGCAGATCATCCGCCTTCTCGGAATAATAGACGGACCGGAACACACACAGATACACCAGCCGCCCGGCAAGTCCGACCATCATTCCCATGCAGAGTACCCACAGAAGAACCGTCTTTTTCCGGTGATACGTTTTGTTTTTACGCATAGAATACCCCATAGCCGAATCCATTATGATAACACTATATGGAAACTGCTATGGGGTTATGTCTTTTGTTTTTTATGTTTTTTTACTCTTCATTGATGAGATCCAGCTCGGCGTTTGTCAGACCGCCGTTCTCGATATTGCTGTTTTCAGCACTGTTTTCCGTATCGTCTTCCTGTACCGGTGCCGCTACGTTTGGATCATCCGTTCCGGTCTCGGAGCCTTCGCCCGTCACACCGTCCGTATCATCCGGGAATACGTTCAAATACGGCAGCAGTTCTGTGTAGATCTCTTTTACGATCTCCTGTGCCAGCACACTGTTCGCCTGATTTTCTACATCCGGCTCGTCCACAATCGCGTAAACAACAGCTTTCGGGTTTTCTACCGGTACAAATCCGATAAAGGAAACGAGATATTTTCCATTGCCTCGCGGATACTTCTGTGCAGTACCTGTTTTTCCTCCCATCGTGTAACCGGCAACCTTTGCACTCTGGCCGCTTCCATCGGTCACGACTCCCTGGAGGAAACTTCTCATTTTATCGCTGATTTCCGCGGAAACTGTCTGACGCACCAGATTCGGCTCATTGCTCTCAACAACGGCTCCTGTGCTGTCCGTGATCGTCTTCATCACATGCGGCTGGTAATAATTGCCTCCGTTGATCAGAGAGGAAAACGCAGCTGCCTGCTGTACCATCGTCACGGTATAGCCCTGTCCGAATGTACTCGTTGCAAGCTCGGTCGGTCCCATGGTATCCTCCGTGTGAACCAGGCCGTACGCCTCACCCGGCAGGTCAATTCCTGTCAGACTGCCGAAACCGAAAATATCCTGATAGCGGAGAAATTCCGCTGCTCCCATCTTCTGTCCGATCTGCATCATACCAGCGTTGCAGGAGTTTTTCAGTACATCGGCCGGTGTCTGTACGCCATGTGTTCCCGGATAAGCTCCGCAGCGGATCATCTGCCCTGCAATCGTCTCAAACCCCTCACAGTCAAACAGGGTATCATCATCGATTACATCGAGGGAATATGCCGCCGCCACGTTCATCGGTTTTGCCGTGGAACCTGGCTCATATGCATCGGAAATACAGTAGTTTTTCCAGATGGCACTCAAAGCCTCCATTGTCTCGTTATCGTTCATCGCATCAATTTCTTCCTGCGAATAGAACGGTGTCAGATCTCTTGGATTGTTCAGGTCATACCAGTCGGAAGAATCCATACCAAGAATCTCTCCATTGTTCGGATCCATCACGACAACGCCGATATTCTTTGCCGCTTTTGTCTGACGGTTCGTCTCAGTGTCCGATTCGTCCGCGCCGTTCTGGACATGAATCCGCTCATTGTAATTCTCGATCGCCGTGCGGATGATCTTCTGAATATTTACATCAATCGTCGTAACCACGTTTTTGCCCGGCTGCGCCTCGATGATCGTCTGTTCCATATCCGCATCTTCGTTGTAATAGCCGAACTGGCGGCCATTCACGCCATTTAAGATACTGGAATAATACCCTTCGATTCCCCAGTCTGCCGTGTCTCCTGAATACGTAAAGCCGATCAGATCGCAGGCAAGTGAATTTAACGGATACGTTCTGTGGTAGGATTCCTCGAACCAGACGCCGCGGATGTTGGCACGGTATGCTTTTTCCGCCTGCTCGTTCTCATCGAGCTCCTTGTTCTTTTTGTCCGCGTACTCGTCCACATAGGCCTCAAACGCTTTTTTCGCGTCCATCGAGACCTCTCTGGCGAGAACCTGGTACTGGCTTTCTTTTGTCGTTTCGCCGGTCAGACGATCCCGGATATCCGTCTCGTCGAGTCCGAAGTATTCGACCAGTGCTGCTACGGTCGGATCGACGTACGGATGGGTATCGTTCTTTTCTTCATCTTTTACCGTCGTATTGGCAAGTTTACAGTCGAGAATAACGTTGTAAACCTTCTCACTCGTTGCCAGAATCGTTCCGTTCCGGTCGGTGATACTTCCCCGCTGGAATGGAATTGTCCTGCTGTCGTAGGACTGCTGCGTCTGGCTTAAAACCTGTCTTTCGTATTTTTCTCCCTTTGTGGCATTCACATACGTAATGTCAATCGCTAAAGCAACAAAAACCAGCATCACTCCCAAAAAGAGTGCTACCAGTTTTCTGCTCATACGCCCACTTGTCTTCCGTCTCCGGAATGCCCCGCTTCGTTTTTTATTTTTTTTCTGTTTACTCACGTTTTCACCTATTTCGCATCCGGAACATCCTGATACTGTCTCACATAGCTGTTTTCTGAATCATCGAAATAAATTACCTGGGACTCATCTGCATATTTCATGCCGAGCCGGTTCTGTGCTGCTTCTTTGACTGCCTCAAGATCTTCGGAGGCAACCGTTGTATTGTAATAGGCGTCATTGTCCGCCTTCAGATCGCTCAATTCTTTTTCTTTGCTGGTAATGTCTTCCGCCTGCGTGGTAACCACGGTCTGCAACTTGACATACGCAACACACGCCGCGATACACAGTGTGCAGACAATGGCAAGAAAAACAGCGTAGCCCGCGCTGATCTGTGTCGCCCGTGCCCGGTTTCTTCTTGTCTGGCTGCTCACACCCGATTTCAGAGGCCGTGCTTCTTTTGGTGCTTCCTGCGGCTGTGCTGCAAGACGCCGTACCGCACTTCCGTCCTCAAACGTATCTGGCGTATAACGTTTCGTTCTATCTGTCGAATTTACCCTTCCATCTGCCCGTCTGGCCATAACTTCTCTGTCTCCTTCGTGCCGAGCCGTCACACCTTTCGTTCAAAGACGCGCAGTTTTGCGCTCTTGGAACGGGGATTTGTTTCCATTTCCTCTTCTCCCGGCAAGATCGGTTTCCGAGTTACTACGGTTCCCTTGGACTTCTTTCCGCATACACAGACCGGAAATTCCGGCGGACACGTACATGGATGCTCGTTTTTTCTGAAAATGTTTTTTACGATACGGTCTTCCAGAGAATGAAAGGTGATGACACAAAGTCTTCCACCGTCATTTAAGAGATCAATCATGCCGTCCAGTGACTCCGACAGAACGGTAAGTTCCTGGTTCACTTCGATACGGATTGCCTGAAAGGTTCTCTTGGCCGGATGGCCGCCCGTCGCCCTTATTTTTGCCGGAATCGAGCGCTTGATGATTTCGATTAACTCCCCAGTTGTTCGAATCGGCGCCTGCTGCCGGCTTACGCATATATTGTGTGCAATTTTTCTTGCAAAACGCTCTTCTCCATATTCATGGAGAATACGCGAAAGATTCTCTTCACTGTAATCGTTCACGACTTCGTACGCGGAAAGAGCATTTCTCTGATCCATCCGCATATCCAGCGGAACATCCTCACGGTATGTGAATCCACGCTCTGCATTATCCAGCTGATAGGATGAAACTCCAAGATCCAGCAGGATTCCGTCTACCCCGGTGACTCCGATTTCGGCAAGACGCGGAACCATATCGCAATAATTGCTGCGGATAATCGTGACCTGGTTCTGAAATGGTTCCAAGCGTTTACCCGCAGCAGCTATCGCAGCTTCGTCCTGATCTATGCCTATTAATCTCCCCGTGGCAGATAAGCGCTCACATATATGACTGGAATGTCCAGCGCCTCCCAACGTCCCGTCCACGTAGATTCCGTCCGGTTTTATCTTAAGGTTTTCAATGGTTTCCTTCAGTAATACTGATGTATGCGAAAATTCCATGGTCATCTCCTGTATCCCAACGAAACAGATCAGATCACAATGCCCATCTCTTCCATTGATTCGGCGATGGCATCCATATCATCATAATTGCTGTTTTCGTTCCATTTTTCCTTGCTCCAGATTTCAATCCGGTTGATATTTCCGGTAAGGACTACATCTTTTTCCAGACCAGCAAATTCCCGCAGCGTTGCCGGTACGAGAATCCTCCCCTGCTTGTCCAGTTCACATGACGTAGCACCTGCTACAAAGAAACGGGAAAAAGTTCTGGCGTTTTTGTTTGTAAGTGGTAAGGCTCTCAGCTTCTCTTCAAAGGCAGCCCATTCGTCGTTTGGGTAAATGGAAAGGCATCCGTCCAATCCCTTCGTCAGTACAAACTCTTCTCCCAGCTGTTCTCTGAACTTGGACGGTATGATCAATCTTCCCTTCGCGTCAATCGTATGACTGTACTCTCCCATGAACATAATGAAAACCCTCTTATCACCTGAAATGGCGGTCTCCCCACGCACCACTTCATGTATCGCGCCGCAGCCAGACTGCCACATCCGCTCCACAACGCACCACTTTTCACCACTTTCTACCACTTATATTTTTATTCTATATCAACTCAGGGAAAATAGCAAGGTCTTTTTTCTATTTCATTTTTAAGATTTTCCCCAAAATGCAACATTTTTATGCGCATTTTCCGCCTTTTTTATACCAATTTTGTATCAAAAAAGAGAAAACCTTTTTTGCCGGTTTTCCCCTTTTCTGTATTTTTATTCTGTTTTTTTCACTGGTTTTATCCTTAAGAATGGGCTGTCTCCCCACCGGATGATAATTTTTTTCGTTTCCATACCACCAGGATGGTACATCCCACCACAAGGCACCCCGAAAGGAGCTGGGAAACCGGAAGTCCCACCACCGGAAGCAGAAGCTGGTCGGTGCGGAGTCCCTCGATCCAGATTCTTCCAAGGCCATATCCTATCAGATACATCAGGAACACTTCGCCGTTAAATTTTTTTCTTTTCCGAAACCAGAAAAGAAAAAGCAGGACACCCACATTCCATAAACTTTCATATAAAAAGGTGGGATGCACCTGAATATACTCGACGCCGTTTACCGTCACCACATGATCCCACATTTTCTGTGTGATTTCATTGGCACGGACCGCGGAAACCGGAAGCTGCATTGCAAACAGGTTGTTAGTGTAGTCACCGAATGCCTCACGGTTAAAGAAGTTTCCCCACCGTCCCATAATCTGACCGAACACGATGCTCATGCTCGCGGTATCCATCAGAAGGCTGAAGTTCTGTTTCTTCTTTCTGCTGTAAATCACCACCGCAATGCAGGCACCGATGATGCCGCCGTAGATGGCAAGTCCGCCCTGGCGGATGTTGAAAATACTCAAAAGATCATCCTTATAATAGTCCCAGGCAAATATAACGTAGTAAATCCGTGCCCCGAGAATACCGGCTGCGATGCCGATCATCGCAAGATCGAGGTACTGCTCCGGGTTCTGCCCCGTTCGCTTTGCCTCTCTTTGGGCAATCCAGATCGCAATCATCATACCGGTTACGATCACGATGCCGTAATAGGCAATGGAAAATCCGAAAATACTGATGTTTTTTCCCACATGGTCGAGATAGATCCCGAGATTGGGAAAATTAATTTCCATATCCATAACTTATATTCTCTCTTATTATTACTTATCAAACGTTGAAACGGAACAGGATGACATCGCCGTCGCGGACAATGTAATCTTTTCCTTCCATACGCACAAGGCCTTTCTCTCTTGCTCCTGCGTAGGAACCGCAGTCGAGCAGATCCTGATAATTGACAACCTCGGCTTTGATGAATCCGCGCTCGAAATCGGTGTGGATTTTTCCGGCTGCCTGCGGTGCTTTTGTTCCGACTTTGATGGTCCATGCACGGGTCTCATCCTCTCCTGCTGTAAGGAAGCTCATGAGGCCGAGCAGACGGTAGCTTGCTGCGATCAGTTTTTCCAGGCCGGACTCGGTAAGACCAAGATCCTCGAGGAACATTTTTTTCTCATCCTCTTCGAGTTCGGAGATTTCTGCCTCGATCTCGGCGCAGATGACGAATACTTCGCTGTTGTGCTCTTTTGCATATTTGCGGACGGACTGTACATAGGAGTTGTTTGCACCGTCGTCAGCGAGATCATCCTCTGCTACGTTTGCTGCGTAGATGACCGGTTTACTGGTCAGCAGGTTGTACTCTGCGATCCATTTCTCCTCGTCCTCGTTCTGCAGCTCCATCAGGATGGCATCTTTTCCGTCCTCGAGCAGTTTTTTCAGACGCTCCTGGAATTCGAGCTCTTTTGCTGCCTCTTTGTCCATTCTTGCAGATTTTGCAGTTTTGGAAATACGGCGCTCGAGTACCTCAAGGTCGGCGAAGATCAGCTCAAGGTCGATGGTCTCGATATCACGGAGCGGATCAATGCTGCCGTCTACGTGGATAACGTTCGGATCCTCGAAGCATCTGACAACGTGAACGATAGCGTCTACCTCACGGATATTGGCAAGGAACTGGTTTCCAAGTCCCTCTCCTTTGGATGCACCTTTTACAAGACCTGCGATGTCAACGAACTCGATGACAGCCGGTGTTACTTTCTTGGACTGATAGAAATCTCCGAGCTGCTGCAGACGCTTGTCCGGAACCGGCACGATGCCGACATTCGGGTCAATGGTACAGAACGGATAGTTTGCGCTCTCTGCTCCTGCTTTGGTCAGGGAATTGAAAAGTGTACTTTTTCCGACGTTCGGAAGGCCCACGATACCTAATTTCATAGTAATCTATATCTCCTTTGTTTTTATTTTTCGCTTCTTTTTCTGTTCGGGTTCTTTTTATGCACAAAAAGAGCCCAATGCAACTATAAATTATAGCACACGGGCTCTTTGATTTCAATGGATTTTAATCTCTTGACTGTACCATCAGAAGAATGCCGCCCTCGTACGATACATGCGCGGTCTCCTCGACGATCTCATTGCTCACGCACAGACCACCCGAAGTATTCGGCAGACAGTGATGGTCGAGCGGGTAGGCGAAGCCCTCCAGGGTGATGGATGCGACTTCCTTTTCCAGCGGGAAGAACGAAACGTACTTTCCGAACTGCTCTTCTTTCCGGATTTCAAACGAAGTTTCCACCGGAATCGTAATCAGATTGCGGCTGTCTACGATGTAAGCCGGAATTTTCTTCTCCCATGCCGTTTTCAGGTTCTGCACAATACTTAAGAAATGGTCGAGTCTTCCCCCTGTTGCTCCGAGGATCGTGATTTCACTGCTTCCCAGAACAATCGCCTGCTGAAATGCGATGTCCGTGTCCGTATTGTCCTTCATGGGATTAAATTCCCGGATCGGTGCGACATGGTTCTCCTTGTAATAATTTAAAATCTCCGGAGATAAACTGTCAAAATCTCCCAGAATATACGTCGGCATAATCTGGTAATGGTAGCAGAACTCCAGTCCCCGGTCTGCTGCCAGGATAATATCAAACTGCTGTTTCTGAAGATATGGGAAGGCAAAATCCGGTTCGATCATCCCTCCCGAAATAATACATGTTCTCACGTTTCCCTGCCTCTTTTTTCTGTCTTTTTGTATCTTATTCTGCCTTTTTGCTGTATGAAGAAATTTTTTCCTGCAGCTCGCGCACGTTCTGCTCGATGTTGCTGCCAAATACAGCAGAGCCTGCCACGATGATGTTGGCACCTGCCGCAAGGACTTCATCGATGGTCGCGCGGTTGATGCCGCCATCGACCTGAATGTGCACATGCTCCAGTCCCTTTTCATCCAGCATTCTGCGGAGCGTACGGATTCTCTCCGTCGACTCCGGGATATACTTCTGGCCGCCGAAGCCAGGATAAACGCTCATAATCAGAATCATTTCTACCTGATCCATCACGTCCGTAACCGCAGAAAGCGGCGTATCCGGATTTACGGCAACTCCGGCATCTGCGCCTGTTTCATGAATCTTTTTCACGGTTTCTGCCAGATCGCGGCATGCCTCCGCGTGAACCGTGATCATATCCGCCCCGCAGCTTTGAAATTCTTCTACGTACCGCTCCGGGTCCTTTACCATCATATGAACATCAAAATACAGACTGCTTTCTTTTCGGATCGACTTTACCACCGGCATTCCAAACGAAATGGATGGTACAAACATTCCATCCATAATATCGATATGAAGCCACCGGCACTCTGCTTTCTCTACCCTTTGGATCTGTTCTCCGAGACGGTTGAAGTCTGCGGATAAAATAGAAGGTGCCAACTGATATACTCGGCTCATGCTAGTATCTCCTCTTTTCCTGTTCTTTCAGTTCTTCATAGAACATGGTATAGTTTTCAAATCTTTCTTTGCTGATATTTCCCTGTTCCAGTGCCTCTTTGACGGCACAGCCCGGCTCTTTTCCGTGGATGCAGCCGAGGAAACGGCATTTTCCTTCGTACGGATGAAATTCCGGGAAAAAGTTTTTCAGCTCCTCTTTTTCCATATCGGTTGTATAAAGCGAGCTGAACCCCGGCGTATCGCACAGATACGTCTCATGGTCGATCGGGATCATTTGGGAATGGCGCGTCGTGTGTTTTCCTTTTTTCAGCTTTTTGCTGATCTCTCCGGTCTCCATCTGGATTTCTTTCTGCATCCGGTTTGTGATCGAAGATTTTCCGACGCCGGACGGACCGGCTACCACCGTTGTTTTCCCTTTCAGGTATGCTTCCACTTCCTGCATGCCCTGCTCTTTCGCTGCACTCACCGTAAAGACACGGTAACCGCAGTTCTCATAGACGCTTCGCAGATGGTCTGTGTAATCTTCCCCCGCAAGATCTCTTTTATTGAAACAGATTGCCGTCGGAACGTTCTGCTGTTCCATCATCACAAGAAAACGGTCCAGAAGCGTCAGGTTCGGGGTCGGATTTTCCAGCGCAAAAATCACAAGCGCCTGATCGATATTGGCCACTGCCGGACGGATCAGTTCATTTTTTCGCGGCAGAATCCGGGTCATATTTCCTGTTTTTTCCGCTTCATCCAGAATCTCGATTTCCACAAGATCTCCGACGAGCGGTTTCTGGCCTTCCTTTCGGAAAATTCCTTTTGCTTTGCACTCATAAATGCCGGATTCTTCTACGTCTACGTAGTAGAATCCGGCAATTCCTTTCATAATCTTTCCTGTCATACTCACCCTTCACTCAACGGAACCGATTGGTACTGTGCAATTGCCTGATAACTTCCGCTCGAATCCATCTCATAGAAGACGATTCTTCCGGTAGAAGAAGCAGACGATGAAGCACTCCAGTTGGTGTTGACAGAATACGGCCAGCTCGTAATGGCCTGTCCGTCCATGATGGTGATGGAGGTCTCGTTTCCGTTCCCATCATCCTGGATCAGCTCAATTTTTGCAATACCACCCTGATACTGATCCGGCGCACTTAAGGTCTGGCTGCAGGACCAGGTAACATCCGTAGCGGTATTTGCGCCCGGCTCTGCCGGTGTCGGGGTCGGTGTATTCTCATCCGGCGTCGTTGGCTGTGCACTCGGGCTATTGACATAAATCGTAACGTCAGAACCTTTCTTTACTTTGGTTCCGATTGCCGGGTCAACCTCCATGACTTCGCCCTCGGCCACCTTGCTGCTGGTTCCTGTTTTCACAATAATATTGAAATCGCTCAGGATTGATTTTGCTGTCTCCTCATCCAGGCCGATTACATCACGGATTGCAATTTCTTCCGCGTCCTTGGATCCCTTGCTGATCACCAGCGTAACGGTAGATTCCGGCGCAACCTGACTTCCCTCTGACGGGTCAACGGAAATAACCAAGCCTTCTGCAACGGTATCGCTGAAATCCTCTGTTGTGGAAACCTGCAGTCCCAGCTGAGTCAGTGCAGCACTTGCAGCGTCTTTCTGTGTTCCAACAATGCCGGTCGGAATGGTTACGGTTTCTTTTCCGGAGCTTACATAATACGTAATCGTTGCATTTTTATCGACTTTCGTTCCCGGTTTCAGATCCTGGCGGCAGATCTTTCCTGCCTCAATGACATCCGATGCCTCGGTTCCGCCGTTGACTACACCAAGGTTCAGGCTGTTTGCCAGATCGACGGCATCTGCCTCGGTTTTGTTGGTCAGATCCGGAACGGTTACTTTTTCCTCTTCTTTGCTGCTGGAAGAAACAACTTCCGTGCTGCTCGAAGATGATGCGGAACTGGAAGAAGCTGCGGTCGGTCCTTTTCCGCCGACAATGCCGGCTGCCTGTGCAATAAAGTAGATCAGCATGCAGATGATGATGGCTGCAATCGCAAAACCGCCGATTGTGATGATCTTTTCGAGTTTGTTTCCGGCTTTGTCATCGTCGTCGTCATCGTCGTAGTAGGAATCGTCGTCATCCTCATCGTAGGAATCGCGGTCATCCTCTTCTTCGTCCTCATCCTCGTCTTCTTCGTCCTCGTAGCTGTAATCTTCGTCCTCTTCCTCATCCTCGATCTTGCTGTAGCGCTTGCGGGCCGGCTCCTCTGCCGTCTGCGCATTTGCCTTTGCTGCTGCGCCGGAACGGATCTGGCTTAACTCCTCTGCGGATACCATAACAGTCTCGGCGTGAGAACTTAACGGAGTTACTTTTACGAAATTGCCCTGCGGCTCCATCAGCGAATGCTTCAAGTCGTCGATCAGCTCCGCCATGTTATTGTAACGGCGGTCCGGGCTCTTCTGGGTACATTTTAAGATGATCTGCTCCAGTGCGAACGGAAGGTTCGGGGTATATTTGGATGGAGATTCAATCTCCTCCTGCAGATGCTTGATTGCGATGGCAACGGTGGTATCGCCGTCAAACGGCACTCTTCCGGTTACCATCTCGTACATGGTGATACCAAGGGAATAGATATCACTCTTATAGTCCGAATATCCGCCGCGCACCTGCTCCGGAGAGCTGTAATGTACGCTTCCCATAACGTTCGAACTGATCGTATTGGAAGAAGTTGCCTTTGCAATACCAAAGTCGGAAAGTTTTACTTTTCCGTCTGTGGAAATGATGATGTTCTGCGGTTTGACATCGCGGTGTACAATATTGCGGTTGTGTGCTGCTTCAAGACCGAGGGAAACCTGAATGGCGATGCTGGTTGCCTCTTTTACGCTCAGTTTTCCTTTGCGGTCAATGTAATCCTTCAGAGTAATTCCCTCGACAAGCTCCATGACGATATAGTAAACGCCGCGGTCCTCCCCGACATCGTACACGTTTACAATATTCGGATGGGACAGTCCTGCTGCGGCCTGTGCCTCCGTGCGGAACTTGCGGATAAAGGTTTTATCCTCCCGGAATTCCGGTTTTAAAACCTTGACGGCCACCATGCGGTTCAGCTTGTGGTCTTTTGCTTTGTAGACATCAGCCATACCGCCGGAACCGATCCGGCTTATGATCTCATATCGTTCTCCTAAAATAACGCCCTCTTTTAACATTCTTTCACCTCGTTTGTAAATGGTTCAACGACAATGACTGCGATATTGTCTCTGCCGCCATTTGCATTTGCTTTATCAATTAAACGTTTCGCCTTGTCCTCACCGTCTTCTCGGCAGATGAGTTCGAAAATCTCCTCATCCGTTACCATGTTGGAAAGACCGTCCGAGCACATCACCAATTGATTGCCCTCTTCAAGCTGAATGTCAAAGAAATCAATCTTTACGGTATCCTGTGTGCCTACTGCTCTGGTAATAATGTTTTTGTCCGGGTGATTCCGCGCCTGCTCGGGAGTGAGTTCTCCAAGGCGCACCATCTCTGCGATCAGGGAATGGTCCTGCGTCACCTGGTCAAACGTGCCATCTGCTGCCAGATACAGCCTGCTGTCTCCTACGTTTGCAACGTAGGCATAGTTGCCGACAACCGTAGCTACTACCATCGTCGTACCCATGCCTTCCATGGATATATCTCGTTTTGCCTGCTCAAAAATCTGGCTGTTTGCTGCTTCAATTCCATGCCGAATGATCCGCACCGGGTTGAAATTCGTATCTCTTTTTACAGATTCCACCAGTACAGAAACACCGTAACGCGAAGCAAAATCGCCCGCGTTATGGCCTCCCATGCCGTCTGCAACGACAAAGAGGTTCGGAAGGTTTCCGACCGGAGAGGCGGAGGCAAACACAAAATCCTGGTTCATCGTCCGTTTCTGTCCGATATCGGTTGCAGAAAATACCTTCATGCTTTTTTCTCCTGTATTGACAGCCGCTTTTTACGGCTGTTCGTTTGATTTATCGATAAAACTTTTTCTTAACTGTCCACAGGCTCCGTCAATATCGGCGCCCATTTCCCTTCTAATAGTAACATTAATTCCGTATTTTTCAAGTTTATTTTTGAAATTCTCTACGACTTTTTTCGTTGATTTCACGTAATCGCGCTCTTTGATCGGGTTGACCGGGATCAGATTTACATGACAGTTGATATCCGAAATCCGCGCGGAAAGCTCTTTTGCATCGGCTTCGCTGTCATTTTTCCCGCCAACGAGAGAGTACTCAAATGTAATCCGACGGCCTGTTTTTGCAAAGTAATTGCGGCATGCATCGAGAATTTCATCAATGGAATATTTATTGGCAATCGGCATCAGCTCGCGGCGCTTTTCATCGTTCGGCGCATGAAGGGAAAGTGCCAGGGTGATCTGGAGTCCCTCATCTGCCAATTTGTACATATTCGGCACGATTCCGCAGGTGGAAACGGTGATGTTTCTCTGGCTGATGTTGAGTCCTTCCTGGCTCGAAAGCAGCCGCACGAAGCGCACCAGATTGTCGTAGTTGTCCATCGGCTCACCCGTTCCCATGACAACCAGATTGGAGACCCGCTCCCCGGTGTCCTCCTGAATCCGGTAAATCTGGTCGAGCATCTCCGACGGAGTCAGGCACCGCACGAGTCCGCCGATTGTGGACGCGCAGAAGCGGCAGCCCATCCGGCAGCCGACCTGGGATGAGATGCAGACGGAATTTCCGTGGTGGTACTTCATCCAGACGCTCTCGATCACGTTGCCGTCGCTAAGGCGGAACAGGTATTTTCTCGTTCCGTCGATTTTGGACTCCTGCACCTGCACTTTTTCGAGACAGGTAAGCGGATACTGTTCCTTTAATTTTTCCCGGAAGGCAAGCGAGAGATTCGTCATCTCATCGTAGCTGCCCGCCAGACGATGATGCATCCAGTCGTATAACTGTTTGGCACGGAACGGCTTTTCTCCCATCTGCTGGCAGGCGTCCTTTAATTCGTCTAAGGTCATTGATTTAATATCCATCTGTTACGCCCGTCCTTCCTCTGTTTTCCGGAATTTTGCAAGGAAAAATCCGTCTGTCTTGTGTACCCCCGGGATCAGCTGCAGCTGTCCTTTGGCCGTTTCTCCGCTTTTCAGCTCATCCGGCAGCAGTTCATCCAGACTGACTGCTTCAAACGGGAACTGTTCCAGAAACCATGCGGCATTCTCGCCGTTTTCTTTTCTGTTGACGGTACATGTGCTGTACAGCAGTGTGCCGCCCGGCTTTACGTACGATGCGGCATTTGCAAGGATTGCCCGCTGAATCCGTACCAGCTCCTCTTCTTTTTCTTTTGAAGCGTAATATTTGATATCCGGCTTTCTGCCGATGACGCCGTATCCGGTGCACGGCAGGTCTGCAATCACAACGTCCGCTTTTCCGATCCATTCCGCATCGAGCTGTTCCGCATCTTTTACCTTCGGCACGACGCAGGAAACACCTGCTCTCTGCACATTTTCCCGGATCAGATCGACCTTGTATTCGGTGAGATCACGCGCTTCCACGCATCCCTGATTTCTCATTTTATCTGCTGCATGGAGGCTCTTTCCGCCCGGTGCCGCGCAGAGATCCAGCACCTGGTCACCCGGCTTTGGATCCGCCAGATGCGCCGCCATCATGGAGCTCACATCCTGAATCTGGAACCGGCCTTCCTGGAAGGCATTCAGTGATGCGATCGTCTCAAAGTTTTTCAGATAGAACGCCTCGCCAAGATACGGCGCTTTTTCCAGCTCTGCCCCCTGGCTTTCCAGGCTTTTCTTCGTCTCCTCGATCGTATTGTTCCAGCGGTTGATACGGATCGTCACCTGTTTTTCTTTCAGGAAATCCGCCATCATCGTTTCTGCCGTTTCTTTTCCGTACTGGGATACGAACTCCTCAACCAGAAATTCCGGCATGGAGTATTTCACGGAAAGATACTGCGTAGTATTGTTCTCCTTCGGCATCGGCAGATGATCTTTCTCCCGCACGATCGTGCGCAGAACGCCGTTGACAAAGCCCTTTAAGTTGTAAAAATGCTTCTTTTCCGCCAGTTTCACCGCCTCATTGACGACTGCCGAATCCGGTACTGCGTCAAGAAAACGGATCTGGTACACCGACATCCGTAAGATCGCACGAATCACCGGCTTGCATTTGTTGATCTTGATTTTGGAATACTGATTGATGATGTAGTCATTCTGGATGCCGTATTCCACGGTTCCCTCGCAGACCCGCTTGATAAACGCACGGTCCTGCCGCGGCAGGAACTGGTATTTATCGAGGGCGTCCCTTACAGCAAGATGGCAGGGCGTTTTCTCCCTGTCCATCTCAAGCAGAATGTTCATAATCAGCTCTCTTGTATTGATTGTATCAGTCATCATTTCTCCTAAATGCTCCGGATAAAATCAGCAGCCGGAGCAGCTGCAGCAGAGAACCGATCACCGCGGCCACGTATGTCATGGCTGCAGCCCAGAGTACTTTCTTGACTCCGTCGTGTTCCGTCTCTGTCACCATACCGCCCTCACTGAGCATTTTTAATGCTCTTCTCGACGCATCGAACTCGACCGGAAGTGTTACCACCTGGAATGCCAGTGCCAGCACAAACAGCCAGATCCCGGCTTTTACCAGCATCGGAAGGCTGAAAATCAGTCCGATCAGGAACAGCGGCCAGAAAAGCTGGGATCCAAGGTTCGCTGCCGGAACAATGGCGCTTCTTACTTTCAGCGGCACGTAATCCGTATTGTGCTGTACGGCATGGCCGCACTCATGCGCTGCGACGCCGATCGCTGCGACCGAGGTTGAATCGTAAACCGCATCCGATAAATTCACGGTTTTTGTCCGCGGATCATAGTGGTCGGTCAGTTTACCGGATACGTGGCGGACGGTCACATCGTAGATGCCGGCCTGATGCAGAATGCGCATCGCCGCCTCGCGTCCCGTCATGCCGCTGTACGAGCGGACGGTCTGATATTTGCTGAAAATCGTGTTCATGCGGGCGGATACCGCCATGGAAATCAGTGCGGCAAGAATCACCAGCAGATACGTACTGTCATAAAAAAGTCCCATATCGTTTTTCTCCTTTTTTCTCAGGCACAGCAGCCATCACACCGCTGTGCCGTTCCCCGCCTCAACTTCAGGTTGCTTTTTCTCTTTTATTCGCCAAGCCTGGTACCCGGCTCGATCGCATAGCCGCGCAGGAAATCGGCGGCTTTCATCCGTTTCTTTCCTTCGAGCTGCAGCTCCTCGATCACCAGAATGCCGTCTCCCGTCTTTACATGGAGACCTGTCTCATCTGCCACCCAGACTTTTCCGGCACTCTTCGTCGGATTCTGTCCCGGAATTTTCGAAAACAGATCGCCGCCGAACATGGCAATGACTTTGGCATCCCAGATTTTCAGGTTCTTTCCGTTTACTTTTGTAAAAGCACTCGGCCACGGGCTCATCGCACGGATCTGACGTTCGATCTCAACGGCACTCTTCGTCCAGTCGATCTTTCCGTCTTCTTTTTTGATCATCCGCGCATACTCTGTAGTGCTTATCTCCGGCTGTTTTTCCGGTGTCACTTCGCCTTTTTCAAGTCTTGGAAGTGTCTCCACCAGAAGTTTTGCTCCGGCTGCGGCGAGCTTGTCAAAGAGACTGCCGCCGGTCTCATCTGCTGCAAGCGGAACTTCCACTTTCGTCAGCATATCGCCTGTGTCGAGGCCTTCATCCATCTTCATAATGGTTACGCCGCTCACTTCATCGCCGTTCATGACAGCCCACTGGATCGGCGCTGCTCCGCGGTAAGCCGGAAGCAGGGATGCATGAACGTTGATGCATCCGTATTTCGGCATGTCCAAAATCTCTTTTGGAATAATCTGGCCGAATGCAACGACAACGATCACATCCGGCTCCATTTTCCGGATCTCCTCGATCGCCTCTGCATCCCGCACGCGGCGCGGCTGATAGACCGGAAGGCCGTGTTTTTCGGCTGCCTCTTTCACCGGTGTCGGCATCATCTGTTTTCCGCGGCCCTTCGGTTTGTCCGGCTGGGTCACAACGCCTGTGATCTCATAACCGGCCTCCACGAGTGCCTCAAGTGTTCCCACGGAGAAATCCGGGGTTCCCATAAATACCACTTTCATCTGAAGTCATCTCCTTTATTTTAAGACTTACTCTTCGTCCTCGTACTCCTCATACTCATCGTACGTGTTGTCCCAGAGTTCGCCTTCTACTTTTTCTGTATACATATGTCCGTCGAGGTGATCACACTCGTGGCAGATGCAGCGGGCAAGAAGTTCGGTTCCCTCCAGTTCAAACGGCTGCATGTCGCGGTCCAGCGCTCTTACCTTTACGTAATTCGGACGGGTTACTGTACCGGATTTTCCCGGAAGGCTTAAGCAGCCTTCTGCTCCTGTCTGGCTTCCGGAAGTCTCCAGGATTTCCGGATTGATCAGAAGATGTGGGGTTCCGTCCACATCCATGACTACGATTCTCTTTAAGATGCCGACCTGCGGTGCGGCAAGGCCGACACCGTTTGCCTCATACATGGTGTCAAACATGTCGTCGATCAGCTCGCTGATTCTTGGTGTCATCTTCTCCACCGGTCTGCATTTTTTCGTTAATACGCGGTCGCCTACGACTCTGATTTCTCTGATTGCCATAATTCTTTTCCTTTCTTTTGCTCTTCTATTATAAATAATCTATGTGTAAATAGTATGAAAAAACTAATACTTTCTGCTGAAGTCGAACTGTAAATAAACGGTACGGAAGCCTTTGTTAATCTCGATATACCGTTCCAGTTTTTCCCGCAGCTCTGCCAGCACCTCTTCCTGCGGCGCGCGTACATACACGGCCATGCGGTACAGGTCATTGATTTTCGACACTGCCTCACTTGCCGGGCCGATGATCTGGACTTCGCGGTTTCCCCGGATGCGGATGAGATATCTGCGAATGTATTCCATCGCCTGCGCCAGATGCGCTTCATCCTCCCCGGCTCCGTGGATCGCCAGAAGCTCCGCCGCCGGGGGATATCCCATCAGACGGCGGTAGTCCATTTCTTTCTCGTAAAATGTCCCGTAATCCTGCTCTGCCGCCGTCTGAATGCTGTAATGTTCGGGATGGTACGTCTGAATGACTGCCATTCCCGGCTTTTCGCCTCTTCCGGCGCGGCCGACTGCCTGCGTCAGCAGCTGGAACGTACGCTCCCCGGCACGGTAATCGACTGCATTCAGGGAGAGATCCGCCGCCAGCGCTCCCACCAGCGTGACATTCGGGAAATCGTGGCCTTTTACGATCATCTGGGTTCCAATCAGGATATCGGCCTCCCCTGCCGCAAATGAGGACAGGATTTCTTCATAACTGTTTTTCGTTTTTGTCGTGTCGCCGTCCATCCTAAGAACGCGTGCCTTTGGAAACAGCTTTTTCACGTTCTGCTCGATCTGCTGTGTGCCGGCACGGAAGCCGCCGATGTACGGGGAACCGCACGACGGGCACGCATGTACCTGCGGTGTTTCATAACCGCAGTAATGGCAGACGAGCTTTCCGTTATTGTGTGCTGTCAGTGATACATCGCAGTGCGGGCATTTCATCACATGGCCGCATGCACGGCATGAGACGAAGCCCGCATAGCCTCTGCGGTTCAGAAACAGTACAACCTGTTCCTTTTTTTCAAGCCGTTTTTCGATCTCTTCCCGCAGTTTTCCGGACAGAATCGAACGGTTTCCCATCTGTAATTCTTCCCGCATATCCGCGATCCATACGGACGGAAGTGCTGCATTTCCGTACCGCGCATCCATCCGGAACAGCGCGTACGCTCCCGTCTCGCAGGCGTAAGAAGCATCCACCGACGGCGTTGCCGAACCCATCACCACATGGGCATGCTCCAGCCCGGCACGGCGCACAGCGGTCTCCCTTGCATGGTAGCGCGGCGTCACTTCACTTTTATAGGAGGTTTCATGCTCCTCATCGATTACGATCAGCCCCAGATCCGGAAACGGTGCAAAGAGTGCGGAACGCGGACCGATCATAATACTGACCTCCCCGCGCCGCGCGCGCTCCATCTGGTCGGCGCGCTCGGACGGTGTCATCCGCGAGTTGACTACCGTGACCCTTGTTCCAAACCGTGCGCAGAACCGCTCCACGTTCTGATACGTCAGCGCAATCTCCGGGATCAGCACGATCACCTGTTTTCCTTCCTTCAGCACTTGCTCCATCAGCTCCATATAGACGAGCGTTTTGCCGCTTCCCGTCACACCGCGGATCAGGCAGGGGCGGTTCTGCCCTTCCCATTCCTTTCGAATGCCGTCCACCACGGCCTGCTGCTGTTCGTTTGGTTTTCCCGCAGTTGTTCTTCCTGCCGCATCAGATACCGGATTTCTCCAGGTGCTCGTACGGCGGATTTCCAACACGCCCTGCTCTTCCATCACGTGCAGCGTATCTGCCGTGATTTTCAGTTCCTTGCTCACAACCGGCCCTGGAAGAACCGGCTGGGCCAGCAGCGCGTTTAAGAGACGGATTCTCGCTTTATAATTTTTCTTTCTGTAGTTTTCCAGCAGCTCCTCACATCTCGCAGGATCTGCAAGAAGCGCAATTTCGCGGGTTTCTTTCCCGCGCGCCTTTACTTTGACCGGAAGCACCGTCTTTAACGCCTGGATCATCGTCGATCCGTACGTATGACGCATCCACGCGGCGAGCGCGATGAGCTTCGTCTCTACAGTCGCCGCATCCTTTTGTACCGCGAGGATGGCCTTCATCCGGTCCTGCGGATATTTCGGCTCGTTTCCGACGGAAAGCACATAGCCGGTGATCGTGCGGTTTCCATTTCCAAACGGAATCTGTACCGCCGTTCCCGGACCGATCTCCCCTGTCAGTTCCGGCGGAACCTTGTACTGAAAGGTCCGGTCCAGTTTTTCATTTGTGATGTCTACGATTACATCAGCGTAAACGCTGCTCATACATTCCCCTTACTTTCTTCCAGTATTTCCCGGATCAGCACGCGCTCATCCATCTCGTACCGTTTCCCCTTCCGGATCTGATACGTTTCGTGGCCTTTTCCCGCGAGCACCACGAGATCGCCCGGCTGCCGGTTTTCGATCACATACCGGATCGCCTCCTTACGGTCTGCAATCTCAACGAAAGCGCCTTCTGTTTTCCCGATTCCCGTCCGGATATCGTCCAGAATCGCCTGTGGTTCCTCATCCCGCGGATTGTCCGAGGTGATGACGGTCAGATCCGCCAGACGCCCCGACACCTCTCCCATCTGGAATCTCCGGTCCCGCGCGCGGTTTCCGCCGCAGCCGAAGAGACAGATCAGGCGCTTCGGATGGTACTTCTGCAGTGTCTTTAACAGGCTTTCGAGGCTCATCGCATTGTGTGCGTAGTCAATGAGAAGCGTCATTTCCGGATACACCGGAACTGCCTCACACCGCCCACGGACGCGGACTGCGGAAAGTGCCTCCTGCATCGCCTTTTCCGGGATTCCCATCTGCGCGCAGACCGCAATGGCGGCAAGCGAGTTGGAAACGGAAAACAGACCCGGCAGATCTACCCGTACCGGAAAATCCGCTGCGCCCTGCACCCGGTATGAGACACCGAGCACGCCGGGCGCCTGATCGAGTGCTGCATCTGCTGCCATAAAATCAGCTTTTTCCCTGCATCCGAATGTCACCAGACGGCAGGTGCTCTGCCTTATGATCTCCGGAAACCTTTTGTCATCCCGGTTTACAATTCCGGTTCTGCAGGTGCGAAGCAGCTTCTTTTTGCAGGACAGATATTCTGCAAACGATGCATGCTCCCCGGCGCCGATGTGGTCGTTTCCAATGTTGGTGAACACACCGTAATCAAACGTAATTCCATCACACCGGTGCTGTTTTTCCGCCTGCGAGGAAACCTCCATCACAACATGGGTGCAGCCCTCCCGCATCATTTCAGAAAACAGCTTCTGCAGCACAACAGGCTCCGGCGTTGTATTTTCTGACGGAATGCTTTTTTCCCCGATCCTCGTCTCGATCGTTCCGATGAGTCCTGCGCGGATCCCTGCTTTTCGCAGGATTTCGTAAATCATATATGCAGTCGTCGTCTTTCCCTTCGTGCCGGTCACTCCGATTGTCACAAGGTGCTGCGCCGGATCGTCCTCCCAGGCACAGGAAAGCTGTGCGAGTGCTTCTCTGCTGTCCTTTACTACGAGTACGGTTACCTTTTCCGGAATCCCTTCCAGTTCCCGCTCCGCAACCAGGACAGCAGCGCCCCTCTCGACTGCTTCTTCTGCATATACGTGCCCGTCCATCCTGTTTCCGCGGATGCAGACAAACACGTTCTGCGGCTGTACTTTTCTGCTGTCGCATGTGATTCCTGTAACTTCCGCATCCAGACTGCCCTGCTGGAGCTGATATGCGATCCGTTTTTGTAACGTGCGCATGTTTTTCATGCCGGGACCTCCCTTTCACGTTTCAAATCCCTACGACTCAGATACTTTTATAGAATACCATAGTCCGAAAAACATTTCAATGTGCGCAATGTCGGTTTCTTCTTGATTTTTGCCCCCATAAACTTTATAATAGTTTTATATTGATGCCTGGTTTTTTCGTATCAAAATCTATGAACTGCAAAGAGAGGTATCTTCCAATGAAAAGAAAAAAAATAGTTGTTGCACTGGGACACAAAGCTCTTGGAACGACGCTGCCGGAACAGAAAGCAGCCGTAAAACGTTCCGCAAAAGTAATCGCAGATCTCGTTGCTGCCGGCGCTGATGTTGTCATCACCCACAGCAATGCGCCGCAGGTCGGCATGATCCACATGGCGATGAATGAATTCGGCAAAATGCACACCGACTACAGCGCAGCCCCGATGTCTGTCTGCTCCGCTATGAGCGAAGGCTACATCGGCTACGACCTGCAGAACGCCATCCGTGCTGAGCTTCTCCGCAGGGGAATCTTCAAAACCACATCCACGATTCTTACACAGGTTGAAGTAGATCCGTACGACGATGCCTTCAACAATCCGGTCAAACTGATCGGCCGTACGCTTACCAAAGAGGAGGCTGACGCAGAGGAAGAAAAAGGAAACTACGTAACGAAAACCGAGGACGGCTACCGCCGAATCGTTGCTGCTCCGAAGCCGCAGGATATCGTAGAGATCGACTCCATCCGTCTTCTTCTCGATGCCGGACAGGTTGTCATCGCAGCAGGCGGCGGCGGAATCCCGGTTCTCCCGCAGAATGAAGAGTTAAAGGGTGCATCCGCAGTCATCGAAAAAGACCTCACCAGCGGCCTGATGGCAGAAATGCTGAACGCAGACATGCTGATGATCCTGACCAGCGTGGAAAACGTTTCCATCAACTACGGTACCCCGGACGAAAAACCGCTGGAGCACATCACCGTTGCTGACGCGAAGAAATACATCGCAGAAGGCCAGTTCGGAGAAAACTCCATGCTGCCGAAGATGGAAGCAGCTGTTTCTTTCCTCGAGAAAGGCATCGGCCGTACCGCAGTCATCACTTCCATTGATTCTGCACTCGCCGGATTCCAGGGAAAAACAGGTACGATTATCGAGTAATACAAAGTATACAAAAAAAGGATTCCCGCGAGTGGGAATCCTTTTTTCTACTCTTTTTTCGGACTAAAAAGCCAGATTAGAAAGTAAATTTATCTGCAAAGTAAGCATCGAGATCCTCAATTTTAATTCTCTCCTGCTCCATGGTGTCACGGTCACGGACGGTAACAGCACCATCGGTCTCGGAATCGAAGTCGTAGGTGATGCAGTACGGAGTACCGATCTCATCCTGACGGCGATACCGTTTTCCGATATTTCCACGGTCATCAAACTCGCAGTTGTATTTCTTGGACAGCTCTGCAAAGACTTTCTCAGCGCCCTCGTTCAGCTTCTTGGAAAGCGGAAGCACACCGATTTTTACCGGTGCCAGTGCCGGATGGAAATGCATCACGGTACGAACATCATTCTTCTCTGCGTCGAGAACTTCCTCGTCATAAGCGCTGCACAGGAATGCCAGAACGACACGGTCAGCACCAAGAGACGGCTCGATAACATACGGGATGTATTTCTCGTTCTTCTCTGGATCGAAATAGGTCATATCCTGTCCGGATACATTCTGATGCTGAGTCAGGTCGTAATCGGTACGGTCTGCGATTCCCCACAGCTCGCCCCATCCGAACGGGAACAGGAACTCGATATCGGTTGTTCCCTTGCTGTAGAAGCACAGCTCTTCCGGAGAATGGTCTCTTGCACGCATCTCTTCGTCTTTCATGCCGAGGCTCTTCAGCCAGTTGATGCAGAAGCCTCTCCAGTACTGGAACCAGTCAAGATCGGTGCCAGGCTCGCAGAAGAACTCCAGCTCCATCTGCTCGAACTCACGGGTACGGAAGGTGAAGTTACCCGGTGTAATCTCGTTACGGAAAGATTTACCGATCTGACCGATTCCGAACGGAATTTTCTTTCTGGAAGTACGCTGTACGTTTTTGAAGTTTACGAAGATACCCTGTGCAGTCTCCGGACGAAGATATACGGTGTTCTTCGCATCCTCTGTAACACCCTGGAAGGTTTTGAACATCAGGTTGAACTGACGGATATCGGTAAAATTATGTTTTCCGCAGGACGGACACGGAATCTGATGCTCCTCGATGAAGTTCTTCATCTCTTCCTGGGACCATGCGTCTACACTGCCGCCTTCGATTTCAATGCCTTTTTCCTCGCAGAAGTCTTCGATCAGCTTGTCTGCACGGAAACGCTCGTGGCACTCTTTACAGTCCATCAGAGGATCGGAAAATCCGCCGAGATGACCGGAAGCTACCCATGTCTGCGGGTTCATCAGGATCGCGCAGTCAACACCTACGTTGTGCGGGCTCTCCATCACGAATTTCTGCCACCATGCTTTTTTCACGTTGTTTTTCAGCTCAACACCGAGCGGGCCGTAATCCCAGGTATTTGCCAGGCCGCCGTAAATTTCGGAACCCGGATATACAAAACCTCTGGATTTTGCTACTGCCACAATTTTGTCCATTGTCTTTTCCATAGTTAGTTACTCCTCTATTTTATTTGTTTACTTACCATAAACAACAATAACAGGACTGGCAAGAAGAACGTCCTGCTCATATTCCTGCTCTGTTTCTTCTGTCTTAGTCTGCTCTGATGATGACGCAGAATCACTCTCTGTGGACTTTGTGGTCCACTCGCCGGCCGTATCCACCGTGTTTTTTCCTTTGATCACGGCTGTACCGGAAACGCAGAGCACCGGATCTTCCGTTACGATTTCCAGCGGCTCCTCGCAGACAATCACGCGTACATGCTTAACGCCTTTGACCGCATCTTCGACTGAAACCTCATTGCCTTTAGAATCGACAAAGGAAGCGGAAAAATCATATCCCGCTTCTTCTGCCTCATCCAGCGTGCCTGCGAAAAATTCTGCTCCGTGATAATCCGCGTAAGACTGGTAATCTCCGTATTCCATCCGGATCTCCACCTTGTCCTCTTTGATCTGGCATTTTTCCAGCTTCACGGAATCCGCATCGCCGCGCTCCTCTGTGAATTTTTTGATGTCATCCTCCACAAAGACCTTCAGTTCGTCTTCCGTGTAATCATCGTCTTTGCTGTAATCTTCCACAATAGCTTCTGTCACAACACCATTTTTGCTCACATAGACAGATGTCGTTGTCACATCTTTTAACTTCTCACAGCCCGACAGCAGCACGGAAGCCGCTGTCAGAACTGCGAGAAGCTGTCCTGCTTTTTTCATAAAAATCCTCTAAAAACCGCCTGAATTATTTGTTGCGGTAAATGATATCGTCTCTTCCCGGCCCGTTGGAGATCATGGTGATCGGGAATCCGATTTCTTTCTCTACAAACTCGATGTAGTTTCTGCAGTTTTCCGGCAGATCCTCATATTTCTTGATGCCGCGGATATCGCATTTCCAGCCCGGAAGCGTTTTCAGCACCGGTTTTGCTTTCTCAAGAATGCTGGTGTTCGGGAAATCGTGGATTTCTTTTCCGTCTACTTCGTATGCTGTGCAGACCGGAATCTCATCCAGATAGCCAAGTACGTCAAGTACGGTGAACGCTACATCGGTGGTACCCTGCATTCTGCAGCCGTAACGGGAAGCAACACAGTCGAACCATCCCATACGTCTCGGGCGGCCTGTGGTTGCACCGAACTCTCCGCCGTCTCCGCCGCGTCTTCTGAGCTCATCTGCCTCATCGCCGAAGATCTCGGAAACGAAAGCACCTGCTCCTACTGCGCTGGAGTAAGCTTTGCATACGGTTACGATTTTCTTGATTTCATATGGCGGAACACCTGCTCCTACTGCGCCGTAGCCGGCCAGTGTGGAAGAAGAAGTTACCATCGGGTAAATTCCGTGATCCGGGTCTTTTAAGGAACCAAGCTGACCCTCAAGCAGGATCTCCTTGCCTTCCTGAATCGCGTTCCACAGGAATGCGGAAGTATCGCATACGTATGGCTCAACCATTTTTTTGTATTCCATCAGCTCTGCATAGATCTCATCCGGATTTAACTGCGGTTTGTGATACAGATGCTCGAGCAGAATGTTCTTGGTTTCGCATACGGATTTCAGTTTCTCTTTCAGGTGCTCATCGTCGAACAACTCGTTTACCTGGAAACCGATTTTTGCATATTTATCTGAGTAGAACGGAGCGATACCGGATTTGGTGGAACCAAAGGATTTTCCGCCCAGACGCTCTTCCTCATACTGATCGAACAGGATGTGGTACGGCATTACCATCTGTGCACGGTCGGAAATTTTGATCTTCGGTGCCGGCACTCCCTTCGAAACGATCTCATTTAACTCTTTGATCAGAACCGGAATATTGAGTGCAACACCGTTTCCGATTACGCTTGTTGTGTGGCTGTAAAATACGCCGGATGGAAGGGTATGAAGTGCAAACTTTCCATAGTTGTTTACAATGGTATGGCCTGCATTCGCACCACCCTGGAAACGGACAATAATGTCTGCCTCTTTTGCGAGCATATCGGTAATCTTACCTTTTCCCTCGTCTCCCCAGTTTGCTCCTACTACTGCCTTAATCATGTGACATCCTCCTAATTCAACGTATACTTGCGGCCTCTTTGTTTCGGCCGTTCATGCATAGTATACCATGTTTTCTTCATAAGTAAAACTTATTATTACTTATAAAATTTGTTTTTTTATTATTTCTGTTTATCAAACGCATCAGACGTTGATTTCCGCAGTCATGCCAAGTGCCTCTTTGTTTGCCTCAAGCACCGGATTAACTACGTTCTTCAGGAATGCGTCAACCTGTACGGATGCGCGGCCTGTGTATTTGGACGGATCCATCGTCTTTTCCAGCTCTTCTTTGGTCAGATGGAACATCTCATCCGCTGCGATCAGATCCAGAAGATCATTATCGCGGCCTTCCTCTTTGACATGTTTTCCGGCGATCATGGACAGCTCGCGGATTCTCTCATGCAGCTCCTGACGGTCGCCGCCTGCTTTTACCGCATCCATCATGATATTCTCAGTTGCCATAAACGGAAGCTCTGCCATCATGTGTTTTAAGATAACCTTTGGATAAACCACAAGTCCGTCTACGACGTTCATGCACAGATCCAGGATACCGTCGATGGCAAGGAAGCCTTCCGGAATGGAAAGTCTCTTGTTTGCAGAGTCATCGAGGGTTCTCTCAAACCACTGTACAGAAGAGGTGATGGCCGGATTTAATGCATCGGTGATCACATAACGGGACAGGGATGCGATACGCTCGCTTCTCATCGGATTTCTCTTATATGCCATGGCGGAAGATCCGATCTGTCCTTTCTCGAACGGTTCCTCGACTTCTTTTAAGTGCTGCAGAAGACGGATATCGTTGGAGAATTTCGTTGCGCTTGCCGCAATGCCTGCCAGAACGTTTAATACTCTCGTATCGACTTTTCTGGAATACGTCTGTCCGGAAACAGGATAGCAGTTCTTGAAGCCCATTTTCTCAGCGATCATCGGATCGATCTTGTCGATGGTCTCCTGATCTCCTTCGAACAGCTCTAAAAAGCTTGCCTGTGTGCCTGTTGTTCCTTTGGAGCCGAGCAGCTTTAAGGTGCTCTGTACATACTCGAGATCTTCAAGGTCCATTAAGAACTCCTGCATCCACAGGGTTGCACGTTTTCCGACGGTGGTCGGCTGTGCCGGCTGGAAGTGGGTGAAGGCAAGGGTCGGCTGGTCTTTGTAGGTATCCGCAAATTTTGCCAGCTCAGCGATAACGTTCACCAGTTTTTTCTTCACCAGCTTTAAGGCTTCGTTCATGACAATGATATCGGTATTGTCGCCTACGTAGCAGCTGGTTGCTCCCAGATGGATGATTCCTTTTGCTTTCGGACACTGTACGCCGTAGGCATACACATGGGACATTACGTCATGACGGCAGACTTTCTCTCTTTCTTTTGCCACATCGTAGTTGATGTTCTCGGCATTTGCTTTCAGTTCTTCGATCTGCTCATCTGTAATAGAAAGTCCCAGTTCTTTTTCTGTCTCAGCCAGCGCAATCCATAACTTTCTCCAGGTACGGAATTTCATATCCGGGGAGAAGATGTACTGCATCTCCTTGCTTGCATAACGTTCGGAAAGAGGGCTTACATATCTGTCAGTTCCGCTCATAGACACGATTCTCCTTTTCTTGTCAAAATGTGTATTCGGTTTCTCTTTTATCCCCGCTCTTTTTCATTCCCAAAAACAGAATGGGACGTATAAAGAGCGTGTTTGAAATACGTTTCAACCACGCTCTAGTATAACGCATGTTGTTTTTTTAGGCAAGTGCAACGTCGTTACTTCTCACGAAATTTTCCCAAAAAGCCCTGCATTCTGGCATTTTCGGAATCGAAGACTTCGTCCGGCGTTCCTTCCACGGCGATCACGCCCTGTTCCATAAAGATGACGCGGTTGGAAATCTCCCGGGCAAAATTCATCTCGTGGGTAACGATCACCATGGTCATATTCATCTCCGCAAGAGATTTGATGACCTTCAGCACCTCGCCTGTCAGCTCCGGGTCGAGCGCCGAAGTCGGCTCATCAAAAAAGAGCACCTTCGGATTCAGCATCAGCGCGCGCGCAATCGCAACCCTCTGACACTGACCGCCGGAAAGCTGACACGGATACGCCTTTTCTTTTCCTGTGAGCCCCATTTTCTGCAGCAGCTCTTCTGCCTGTGCTTCCACCTCCGCACGGTTGCGTTTCTGCACATGAATCGGCGCATCGCAGAGGTTTTTCATCACATCATAATGTGGAAACAGGTGGAAGCTCTGGAATACCATTCCAAAGTTTTCCTGAATTTTCCGCAGCACGGCCGGCTTTGCATAAACGGATTTTCCATTTTGCATGGTGACTGCCTGCTCGCCAAGATACGTCAGGTCACCGCCATCCATCGTCTCCAGCATCGCCGCACACCGCAGCAGCGTCGATTTTCCCGATCCCGACGGGCCGATGATCGAGAGCACCTCGCCCTCTTCTACTTTGAGGGAAATATCTTTTAACACTTCGAGATCCCCAAAGCTCTTTCTTACATGGTTCATTTCCAGATAAATCATATCGTTTTCCGCTCTCTTCTATAGTTAATGATAATAAGAAAATTTCTTTTCCAAAAGTTCCATCACCCACGCCACGACAAAGTTGAAGATGTAGTAGAAAATACCGGCGGCGACGAACGGAACCATCGTGGTCTTGGCCGCCGCGATCTGTTTTGCGATCGTGAACATTTCCACATAGGAAATGGAAAAGGCCAGCGACGTATCCTTGACCAGCGTAATCACCTCATTGGTGATCGCCGGCAGAATCCGTTTCACAACCTGCGGCAGAATAATGCGGACAAACGTCTGTCCCTTCGAATAACCAAGAAGCTTTGCTGCCTCGTACTGTCCACGATCCATCGAAACGATGCCGGAGCGGTAGATTTCTGCAAAATAGGCGCCGTAGTTTAAGGCAAATCCGGTGATAATCGCCGGAAAGCGCCATTTTCCGATGTTCATACCGAACAGATAGAACGGTCCGAAGTAAACCACCATGAGCTGCAGCATCAGAGGCGTGCCGCGCATCAGGGAGATATAGAGCCGGAAAATTCCGCTCACAATCCGGTTTTTCGACATACGCCCGAAGGCGATCAGCAGACCGAGCGGCAGGGAAAATACGAGCGTCAGGACAAATATCGAGATCGTTCCCGCCATTCCGGTACTAAGCTGTGATAGAATCATGGACAACTTCATGCTGCTTTACTCTCCTTTTTTCTCCAGACACACCATGTCTGCGATTCCGTATTTTTCTGCGAGCTTGTCGAATGTTCCGTCGGCCAGAACCTGCTGCAGGCCTTCGTTTACTTTATCGCAGAGCTCGGTATTTCCTTTTTTGAATCCGATCGCATATTTCTCAGAGTTCAGGTGCTCGTCGAGGATTTTGTATCCTTCTCCGCGGCTTTCCAGCTGATATTTGGCAACGCCGATATCCATGGCAACCGCATCGATGGAACCTGCCTGAAGCTCTACAAACGCATTGTTATAATCCGGGAACTGCTGCAGAGCGGCGAAAGTATCGGCGAGTTCTTTCTGACCGCCTTCTTCCTCACTCTGTAAAAGATCGAGTGCTGCGGATGCTGCCTGCACACCAACCGTCTTTCCTGCCAGATCGGACAGGCTGTTGATGCCGGAATTCTCAGATACGACCATCACCTGGCTGTTGTCCACGTACGGATCGGACCAGGTGTAATCGTCCTCTCTGCCGTTCATGGTAAAGCCGTTCCAGATGCAGTCAATCGCACCAGAATTCAGCTCGGTATCTTTCGCATCCCAGTTGATCGGGGTTTTTACCAGCTTCCAGCCGTAAATCTCGCAGACTGCCTCGGCGAGCTCCAGGTCAAATCCGGTGTAATCGCCGGTCTCATCGTCCATGTAGCCGTACGGCGGGTATTCTGCATCGAAGCCCACGGTAAAGGTTGTCGTTCCGTCTGCGGAAGAGGATGCTGCTCCTGCTGATGAGGCAGATGTTTTTGCTGTGTCTGCAAAGCCGCAGCCAGCCAGCAGGGCAGATACACAAAAGGCTGCTGTCAAAATGCTAACCATTTTCTTTTTCATAATAATCTTCTCCTTTTTTACGTGATCATGTTATCACTGTACTACGCTAAACTAATTGGTATCCTACCATACTCCGGCACCGCCTGTCAACCCGCACCGGTTAAATAATCCAGAAAACCTGTTCCAACACAAAAAAGTCTCCGAAACGGTCAGCAGATTCTGCTTTTTTCCGTCTTCGGAGACTTTGATTTTTCTATTTTGGATAACTATTTATAAACCCTTGTTACACGGCTGCTGATATCGCAGAGCATCTCGTAATCGAAACGTGCCGCCGGGTTGGCGATCTCTTCGATCGTGATGGTCTCATCCCCGTCGGTTCCGACAAGCGTTACAACGTCCTCCACCTGCACATCCGGGATGTCGGTCACGTCCACCATCATCTGATCCATACAGATTCTTCCGATGATCGGTGCTTTTTTCCCGTGGATCAGCACACAGCCCTGGTTCGAGAGAGCTCTCGGATAGCCGTCTGCATAGCCGGCTGAAACAGTTGCGATCCGTGTCATCGGTTTCTCGGTCACATACGTGGCACCGTAGCTGACGCCGATGCCCGGGCCGACTTCCTTCACATGGATGACATGGCTCTTCCAGGAAAGCGCCGGGATCAGATCGAGACGCTCTTTTTTTACCTTCTCGGATGGGTAAATGCCGTAGGTGATGATACCGGAACGCACCATCTCAAAGCGGTGATCGTCAAATTCCATGATTCCGGCGGAGTTGCAGATATGGCGAAGCGGAATCGTCACGCCGCGCTCTGCTAAAAGTGCCGTCATCTTATCATATTTTTCCATCTGCATCGAACAGTACGTCTTGTCTTCCTGATCGGCGCAGGAGAAATGCGTAAACATACCTTCCAGCTCGATGTGCGGAAGATCCGCGATTTTTGCCGCCTCATCCGCATCGTGCTCTGTCACCTGGAAGCCGATCCGCGTCATGCCGGTATCGACCGCGAGGTGTGCTTTTGCTTTCCGGTTCTGGCGTGCTGCCTCTTTTTCGAGGGCAAGTGCCTGTGCGTAGCTGTCGATCGTCTGAGTGATGTCGTATTCCACAAGGTCGCCGTACTGGGACGGGGACACGTAGCCGAGAATCAGGATCGGCGCGGAAATGCCGTTTTCTCTGAGCTCGACAGCCTCCTCGATGGTTGCGGTTGCAAAATAATCAACCTGGTTTTCCAGATAGGATGCTACCGGAACGGCACCGTGGCCGTAGGCGTTCGCTTTTACAACGCCAAGGAGTTTCACGCCCTCCGGTAGTCTTTTTTTCACTTCTCTGATGTTATGCCCGATCGCTTCGAGTGAAATCTCTGCATAACAGCGTAAGTATCTGTTCACTTTTTTCCTTCTTTCTTTCCGTACTTTTTCTGAGACGCCAAAACGTGCCTGAAAACTCTTTCGGATTATTTTCAGACACGCTCTCGTATCAGATTCCGGCTGTGCCGGTTTTTATTTGTCCGGTCTGCGGATGGCGGAATAGATATTTTTTACATTTTTCAGCACTACATGCGTTCTTGTCGCATCGACGCCCGGAAGGCTCATCACCTGGCGGTGGATTTCTTCGAGTTCGTCGGATGAGTGACAGGAAATGCGGATAATCAAATCAAAATCTCCGGTCTGATAATAGCAGGATACGATGTACTCCAGTTTCTGGATCGCATCTGCAAAACTGTCAAAGAACTTCGGATGCTCCAGGCTGACTTCCATCAGCGCGGTCATCTCATTTCCCGTTTTCTTTTCGTCTACAATAATGGTGTATTCTTTAATCACTCCGGTTTCTTCCATTTTACGGATTCTCTCGATGACTGCAGAAACCGATAAATGAATCTCTTTGCTGATATTGGAAGCCGTCTCGCGGGCATTTTTCTGCAATATCTTCAGAATCTTATAATCAATGGCATCCATGTATTTTTCCTCCCATAAGAATTGACAGGGCTCTTCTTTCCAGATTTTAGCATAAAATTTCCCTGTCACTACCTTTCTATTATATCAAATTTTTCAGATAAGTCCAGTTTTTCCCAAAATATTTTATAGAAAGATTAGAATGCTTCTTTAAATTGCACAGATGCTCCTTTTTTCCTATTCTCCGAAGGTTTCCGCAATATCCTGCATCAGAATGCCGATCCCGAGGTGCTGCGGGCACTGCTTTTCACAGCGATAACAGTTGATGCAGTCATCGGCACGTTTGTCCTGACGCTCATACTCTGCACGAACCGCTTCGACGCCTTCCGTCGCTGTCCGGTTGTAAAGCGCAAACAAACCCGGGATGTTGATTTTTACCATGCACGGCATACAGCTCTGACAACCGGTGCAGCAAACCAGAAGTTCTGTTCCATTTTCCTGCATAGGGAAATTCCCCCTTTTTTGCTTTTCCGTTTTTCTATTATAGTACATTTCCCGTTCTGGAACAAGGCTGATCTTTGCGGACATTTTCACGCCCCTTTCACCCTGAATTTTCTCCTTTTTCAGTGTTTTGAAAATTTTTTAATTTTTTTCAAAAAAGGGGTTGACTTTTTCTCAGCTTTCCTGTAGAATACGTTTTGTCAGTGAGGCACGGCAGTCAACAAGACAGAGAAAAAAAATCAGTGCCCATCATCTGCGGGTGTAGTTTAATGGTAGAACACCAGCCTTCCAAGCTGGATACGTGGGTTCGATTCCCATCACCCGCTTCATCCAAAAGGATGTATATGCGCGAGTGGCTCAGGGGTGGAGTACAACCTTGCCAAGGTTGGGGTCGCGGGTTCGAATCCCGTCTCGCGCTCTTTTTATTACCGAAATTTCTTCACAGGAATTTCGGTTTTTTGTTTTTCCAAAAACTTTTTTACCAAAGAAAGGAATTCTTATGATTCAGGACATTGCTCCGCATAAATATTATGTAGATTACCAGCCTTCTGTTCCGAACGATACGGATCTTGTTTTAATTTACGGTCATCATACAATTCTGTGCAATTTCGAAGATCCCGAGATCTGCTACCCTTCCATTGCGGAAATTGCAGCTGTTTTTCCGGAGATTAAAGAAAAGGCAAAATTTCTGTTCCGCATTGATGAGACGGACTATTATGAACTGCGCAGTCCGCAGCTTCCGGAATTTGGCATCTGGAAATACGAAAATACACTAATTCTTCGCAGCGCCGTTCCGGGATGGCTCGGGTTTGCCGGTATCACCGGTTACCAGATCCACACCTGGTACACCGACCACACCTACTGCGGCCGCTGCGGAACGAAGATGCATGCGCCTGGAAATGAACGCGCGATGCAGTGCCCTTCCTGCGGCGCGCTCTCCTATCCGGTCATCTGCCCGAGCGTCATCGTTGCCATCACCGACGGTGACCGCCTGCTGCTCACGAAGTACGCACCTTCCCACAGCAGCCACCGCCAGTACGCCCTCGTGGCCGGCTATACCGAGGTCGGTGAGACGCTGGAACAGACGGTGCACCGTGAAGTCATGGAAGAAGTCGGATTAAAGGTCAAAAATCTGAGATACTATAAGAGTCAGCCGTGGTCCTTCAGCGGCTCGCTGCTCGCCGGATTTTACTGCGATGTGGACGGCGATCCGTCCATTACCCTCGACCGCGAGGAACTCTCCGTTGCCGAATGGTTTGACCGCGATTCTCTTCCGGAGACGCCGAACCTCATCAGTCTGACCGGTGAAATGATCGAATGCTTCCGCCAGGGAAAAGAACCGAAATAAAAAATAAGAAATCATTTTGTGACTTAGTCACAGAACTTCCCGTTCTGCTGTGGTATTCTACAGTCACAACAGAAAAACACTTACCGGGAAATAAAAAATCCCGTTTTAAAAAAGGAGGACTTCTATTATGTCATTAATTCATGTTACATCCGAAAACTTTGAAAAAGCTCTGCAGGCAGCACCTGGCGTTGCCGTTGTTGATTTCTTTGCTACCTGGTGCGGACCGTGCAAAATGCTCGCCCCGGTCATCGAAGAGGCAGCTGAGGATATGCCGGAGATCCAGTTCTACAAAGTAGACGTTGACGAAGCACCGGAGCTGGCAAGATCCTTTAAAGTCATGAGCGTTCCGACCCTCGCTTTCTTCAAAAACGGCGAGCTCGTAAAGAAAAACGTCGGCGCCGTTTCCTATGAGGAGCTGGAAGAACTGATTAACTCTGTAAAATAAACAGCGTAATATTGGAAATGCAAGAAAAAACGTATCGGCACAAAAACCGATACGTTTTTTCTTGCATTTCTTTCTGTTCTTTTCTATCATGGAAGAAACGGCTGCTGCCGTAGTTTACAAAAGAACGTTTTTCTTCCGAAAGGAGTTTTATTTATGTCATCTTTTCTGGAATCCTGTTTTCAGGAGCATTATCCATTTTATTCAAAGCTTACCGCCGATGAACAGCAGACACTCGTGCTCTCTTCCGTCCTGACGACGTATCAGCGCGGCGATTTTCTCTACAGCTGTGACGATGACTGTCTCGGCGTTCTGCTTGTCCTCTCCGGCAAGCTCCGCATCTTTATCCAGTCCGGCGAGCAACGGGAAATTACCCTGTTTACCACCGGTCCCGGCGAAGTCTGCACGCTGTCTGCCTCCTGTGCGATGCAGGAAATCAGCTTTGATATTCTGATTGAGGCCGAGGAGGAGACGAAAGTTCTCATCACTCCGGCCAGCACGTTCCGCAGACTGTTGAATCAGAATATTTACGTTGAAAACTACATTTACCGGGAAACAACGGAGCATTTTTCCGAAGTCATGTGGGCGATGGGCCAGCTTCTCTTTACGCGGCTTGACCAGCGCCTTGCCGGATATCTCGAGGATGAACGCATCCGCACCGGTTCCCCGGTGCTCTCCACCACGCACGAGCAGATCGCGCGGAACCTCGGCAGTGCCAGAGAGGTCGTTTCCCGCACCTTAAAGTCGTTCGAGAAAGACGGCATCGTCGCACTCTCCCGCGGCACGGTCACGATTCTCGATGTCAAAAAGCTCCGCGGCATCTGCCGGATGCGCCGATAGTTCTTCTACGCGCGCAGACATTTTCCCACAGGCTCTGCCCTGCCGCTCGAGAAAATATTTTTCAAAAGCGTTCTAACGGCACTCCATCTTAATTTCAATCTCATTTCCTTCCACGGCCACCTTCGCATAACTTCCGACGATCAGCGGCATCGCCGGATGAAGGTGTCCGATGTCGAGATCCATCACGATCGGCACGTTGTATTTTCCAAGCAGATCCGTCACGGCGCGGTACTGGTCGAGTTCCCCGAATTTCTGTCCGAACTGCAGCGGGCGGCCAATCAGAAAGCCTTTCACATATTGGAACCAGCCGGCGTGCTCCATCTGCCAGATTGCGCGGCGGATCGCAAAGACGTTCAGATCGCACGCTTCCAGAAACCAGACAAAACCGTCCTCTTTATATTTTTCCACAAAATCAACCGTTCCGTCGTACTTCGTTCCAAGAATATTGACGAGACAGTCGAGACAGCCGCCGATGAGTCGTCCCTCAAATGCACGGTCCGCATCCGGGAAGCGGCGCAGAACGCGCGGTTCTGTAATCTGGTACGGCAGATACGGATTTTCCTCGCTTCTGCCCTTCGCATCGTCTCTTTCCCATCCCTCATAGCCGCGGACGGTACGCACTTCTCCCGTCAGTACGCCAAACGCATCCGCTACGGATTTATGCCACGGCTCCATGCCGAAATCACTCGCACACGGACCGTAAACAGCCGCCGTATCGCAGATGGTCGGCAGAAGATACGTAAAATGCGTATTGTCAGAATAGCCGAGATACCATTTCGCCGGTGCCTTTCTGATCTTTTCAAAATCCACGTAATCGAGATCCTCGCACATCAGCTCTCCGCCGCCGCAGGAAATCAGACAGTCATTCTTCTCACTGACATAATATTCCGTCAGCTCTTTTCCGCACTCCTCCGGTGCCGCGCTGATTCCGATGCCGTGCTCTGCATAGCAGTTTGGCCCAAGATCCAGCTGATATCCCATCTCTTTCCATTTTTTCTGTGCATTTGCAAACGCGGACTTGTATGGCTCTGTTGTGCATCCAAACGATGGTGCCACAAAGCCGATCGTTCCGCTCTTTTTCAGATTTTCCGGAAACCTCATGTCGCATCCTCCTTTATCCTAATTCTTCTGCCTCCAGATTCTTATACTGCGTCAGCGCATCCCCGAAGATCAGCTCTCCGTCGTTCTGCGCAAAGTACAGCTCCTCTTCTTTTTCCAGTTTTGCCTTTCCGTTCGTCCCCTCGGTAATCTCCGCGCAGAGACGGTCCACCTCCGTTTTCGGAACGAGAACGCGGATTTTCACCTGATCGGTGTACTCGGATTCCAGAATCGGAATCCCCCGCTGGCCGAGCAGATACTGGATTTTACCGATGCCGTTGTAATCCGTCTCAATCAACAGCCGCACGCCGCAGATCTCGTCAATCAGAACACTGTTTGCCAGCCCCTCCTGCACCGCCTGCGAGTACGCGCGCACCAGGCCGCCCGTTCCCAGCAGCGTACCGCCGAAATACCGCGTCACCACAACAAGCACATTGCGGAGGCCTGCTCCCTGTACCACATCGAGCATCGGCCGCCCTGCCGTGCCGGAAGGCTCCCCGTCGTCGCTGCAGCGCACCGTCTCCTGATTTTCTCCAATAATATACACAAAACAGTTATGCCGCGCATCCCAGTATTTTTTCCGCAGAGCTTCCAGGCAGGAAAGTGCCTCCTCCTCAGATTCCACCAGACGCACCGTCGCAATAAAACGTGATTTCTTCTCCACGATTTCCCCGGTTCCACCCCGGTAAACCGTCCGAAACTGATCGATCATATGTCCTTACTCCTTCACCCAAATATGTACCTATCTTACCATATCATTTCTGAAAAATCAGCATTCTTTTCAGAAATACTTTTATTCCAGCCCTTTGTTTGGTATAATAAAAATAAGTATACCCTGCTTTTTGCAGGGCAGGAACACCATTGATTACTGAACTGAATCAGTTTTGCAGGAATATGACATAAGGAGGATTTTCTATATGCACTTTGGAAAAAGTCATCTGGAAGACAAACGTGAAGATCTGCAGTCCCATTACGGAAAGATTGAAAAGACGGCTGGCGTGACGGCGCTGCGCATCGCGTTCTGTCTTCTTCTTGTCGTTCTCGTCTGCGGTGCCGGGCTTGTGATCGGCGCTGTCCGCGGCGTGATTGACAGTGCCCCTGATATCTCGGAGGCAAATATCATGCCGCTCGGCAACGCGTCGTTTATCTACGATGCTGACGGCAACCAGGTACAGAAGCTGACCGGGGCTCAGGGAAACCGTGTCTCGATTTCGATTGAGGAGATTCCGCTCGATATGCAGCACGCGATCGTCGCGGTTGAGGATGCCCGTTTTTATGAGCACAACGGCATCGATCCGAGCGGTATCATCCGTGCTTTCGTTGTCGGCGTCAGCCACGGCTTTCATTTTACCGAGGGCGCCAGCACGATCACACAGCAGCTCTTAAAAAACAATGTTTTCACTGACTGGATGGAAGAGACGCGGATGCAGAGCTTCAAGCGGAAGATCCAGGAACAGTACCTGGCGCTGAAGCTGGAAAAAACACTGACCGCAGAGGGTGAAAACGCCAAAGACGTTATTCTGGAAAATTATCTGAATACGATCAACTTAGGTTCCGGCTGCTACGGTGTCCAGACGGCAGCGCAGACGTATTTCGGAAAGGATGCAAAAGATCTGACGCTCTCTGAATGCGCCGTTCTTGCCGCAATTCCAAAGGCGCCGACGGCATATAATCCGAAAAACCACCCGGAGAAAAACCAGCAGCGCCGCGACAAGATCCTGAACAACATGAAAGAGCAGGGCTACATCACCGAAGAAGAATACACCATTGCCATGAACGACAATGTTTACGACCGCATCGCCATGCACACGCAGTCCCAGGCGGAGAGCGCGCCGTACTCCTACTTTATCGATGAAGTCATCACCAACCTGATCAACGATCTGATGGTACAGAAAGGCTACACCGAAGTGCAGGCAAAGAACGTTGTCTACAGCGGCGGCCTCAAAATTTATACCACACAGGATTCCTACATGCAGTCAATCCTCGATACGGAATTCCAGAATCCGGAGAACTTCCCGGCGAACACGCAGATCGGTCTCGACTGGGCGCTCACCGTAGAGCAGGCAGACGGCGAGGTACAGAACTACAGCAAAGAGATGCTGCAGCTCTACTTCCGCAACAGCGATCCGAATTTCGATCTGCTCTTTGACTCCCAGGAGGAGGCACAGAGCTATATCGACCAGTACAAAGCCGCTATCATGCAGGAGGGCGATACGATTGTTGCCGAGCGCAGCAGCTTCACCCCGCAGCCGCAGGCGTGCATGACCGTTATGGACCAGCGCACCGGCTACGTGAAAGCGATCGTCGGCGGACGCGGCGAAAAAACAGCAAGTCTTACCTTCAACCGCGCAACCGATAATTATTCCCAGCCGGGTTCCACGTTCAAGATTCTTTCCGCGTACGGACCGGCACTCGACCTTGGAAAGATTACACTCGCTACGGTAATTAAGGATGAGCCGTTCAACTACAGCGACGGCACACCGCTGCAGAACTCGGATCTTACCTACCATGGTGATGTTACCGTCCGCCAGGCGATCATCAATTCCATCAATATCCCGGCCGTCAAAGTACTGACCGAGCTTACGCCGAAGGTCGGCTTTGATTATCTGAAGAAGCTTGGTTTTTCCAAACTCTCCGAGGAATACGATGTGATCCAGCCGCTGGCTCTCGGCGGTATCACCTACGGTGTCAGTGATCTCGAACTGACGGCAGCCTACGCGGCAATCGCAGACGGCGGCCAGTACCGCAAGCCGGTGTTCTACACAAAGGTTACCGACAGCAAGGGAAATGTTTTAATTGACAACACAGAAAACAAGGCAACGCAGGTCTTCAAGGCAAGCACTGCCTCCCTCCTCACCAATGTCATGGAGGATGTTCTGGAAAAAGGTACCGGTGTTGCCGCCCGCCTCGACAATATGCACGCAGCCGGAAAAACCGGTACGACGAATGAGGCCAAGGATCTCGTCTTTGCAGGCTTTACACCATATTATACCGCTGCCATCTGGGCAACGTATGATACACACGCGGAGTTTCCGGAGAGCGACCGTGAATTCCACAAACGTCTCTGGGCAAAGGTCATGAATGAAATCCACGAAGGCCTTGCCGATATGGATTTCGAAACTTCCGCAACAGTACAGGAGGCAACGATCTGTACGAAGACCGGCCTGCTCGCCCGCTCAAGCTGCCCGTCCATCACCGAATACTTTGCGGTATCCGATCTGCCGACCGAGCGTTGCAAGGGCCACTACACCGCGCCGGCCTCAACACCGACGCCGACCAGAACCCCTTCTGCAGCATCAACTCCGCAGGCAACCCCGACACCGACGGAGGCACCGCAGGAAACTCCGGCTCCGCCCGAAACACCTGCCGATCCGCCTTCTAATACACCGGAGACTCCTGACACACCGGAGACTCCTGACACACCGGAGACCCCTGATGCACCGTCAGAACCGGATACCCCGGCGGAGATATCGGAAGTACAGCCGCAGTCCGAAGAGAGCGGCTCTTCCGAATAACTTTTTCAGTCAGTCTATACACAAAAAACCGGCCCTCTGGCATATGCCAGCAGGACCGGTTTTTCTATACTTCTTTTTCCATCTGAATCAATTAGTCAATCAGCATTTTTGCTGCGCCGTAGATACCAGCATCGTTTCCAAGGGAAGCGAGTACGATCGGGGTATCTTTGCATGCGATGAATGCTGCTTCACGGTAGTATTTAGCTACGCCGTCGATCAGGATCTGGCCTGCTTTGGATACACCGCCGCCGACTACGATAACTTCCGGGTCAACAACGCATGCGAATACTGCAAGTGCTCTTCCGAGGTACTCGGAGAACTCCTGAACGATTGCTTCTGCTGCTGCATCGCCTTCTTTTAATGCATCAAAGACAGCTTTTGCACTGATGGACTCTCCTCTTTCTCTTAAAGAAGACGGAGTATCATGGGATGCCAGATATTTCTTTGCCAGACGAACGATACCGGTTGCAGATGTCATCTGCTCGAGGCATCCGTGGTTTCCGCAGTTGCAGACCGCTTCTTCTTCCGGCTCAACACATGCATGACCAACCTCGCCGCCTGCGCCGTGAGCACCTGCTACGATCTTGCCGTCCACGATGATTCCGCCGCCGACACCGGTTCCAAGGGTAACCATAACCAGGTTCTTGCTTCCCTTTCCGCCGCCTGCCCACATCTCACCGAGAGCTGCTGCGTTTGCGTCGTTTGCTGCTTTTACTGCCATTCCGCCGAGTTCGTCGGAAAGCTCTTTTACGATATTTTTATATCCCCAGTTCAGGTTGACTGCGATGGAAAGCTCACCTTTGTCATTAACCGGGCCAGGTACGTCGATGCCGACACCGGCAACATCATCTGCTGCGATACCCTTCTCACCCATTTTTGCTTTTACGCTTTTTGCGATATCCGGCAGAATTTCGCTTCCGCCGTTTTCGGTGCGGGTCGGGATTTCCCATTTGTCCAGCAGAGTTCCGTCTGTCTGGAACAGTCCGCATTTTACTGAAGTACCCCCAACATCGATTCCAAATACATAGTTTGCCATTTTCTTACTTCTCCTCTCTTTTTTTCACTAAGTTAGCCTGTACACGGCGGTACAGCTCCTGTGCGGCATTGTAGCCCATCTTCTTCTGTCTGTGGTTGACAGCAGCGGTTTCTACGATGATCGCCAGGTTACGGCCCGGACGGATCGGAAGGGAATGGCAGACAACCTTGTTTCCAAGGAACTCAATATACTCTTCTTCCAGGCCCAGACGGTCGTATTCTTTCTCTTTGTCCCACTCTTCAAGCTTGATAACAAGGTCGATAGACTGGGTATCCTTTACGCTCTCGACACCAAACAGCGTCTTGACGTCGATGATACCGATACCGCGCAGCTCGATAAAGTGACGCGTGATATCCGGTGCCGTTCCGACCAGTGTAATGTCGCTGACACGGCTGATTTCAACCACATCATCGCTGACGAGACGATGGCCTCGTTTGATCAGCTCCAGTGCAGCCTCGCTCTTTCCGATTCCGCTCTCGCCCATGATCAGAACGCCCTCGCCGAATACATCGACCAGCACGCCGTGGATGGAGATCATCGGGGCAAGCTGGACATTCAGCCATCGGATGATTTCAGCCATGAAAACGGAAGTCGATTTGTCTACCGCAAAGGCCGGTACCTGATAACGATTGCACAGCTCCAGAATTTCCGGTCCCGGAATCATCTTCGTGGTGAAAATGACACATGGGATCTTGCGGCTTACAAACTCTTCAAACGCGCGGACGCGCTCGCTCTCTTCAAGATGCTGCAGATACGTGAACTCTACATAACCGATGATCTGCACACGCTCATTGGCAAAATGCTCATAGTAACCGGTCAGCTGCAGTGCAGGACGGTTGATATCCGGTGTGGCAATGACAAGATCTGTCATATCAACCTCTGGTGTCAGGTTGCGGAGATCCATTTCCTCCACCATTTTGGTCATTTCAATTTCTTTCATTTTCCTGTCCTCCGACTTCATTCGACGTCTTTTTAAATCCGTCTCTTCTATGATTTTAGCACAATAAAGCATCACGGGCAACCTAGAAATTTAACTATTTTGACGAATCCTCATTTTCCTCCTGTGCAGGTGCGTGAAAGAATGTGTAAACCTGCTCCGCCGCCTTTTTATTCATGCCCGGAAGTCCGGAAAGTTCTTCCACGGTTGCCGCCTTGATATCATCAATTCCCTGAAAGTGGCGCATCAGTTCTTTCCTTCTTGTCGGCCCGATGCCCGGGATGTCGTCGAGAATGGAGTGGACCTGGCCCTTGCTCCGCAGCAGGCGGTGGTATTCGATTGCAAAGCGGTGCGCCTCATCCTGCACGCGTGTGATCAGTTTGAAGCCCTCGCTGTTCCGGTCGATCGGGATTTCCACGTTTCGGAAATACAGACCCCTCGTGCGGTGCTTGTCGTCCTTTACCATACCGCAGACCGGAATCGCAAGATCCATTTCTTCAAGCACCTCAAGCGCAATGTTGACCTGGCCGCGTCCGCCGTCCATCATGATCAGGTCCGGCAGCCGCTCGAAACCGCTGTCCTCCTGGATGCCGCGCAGAAACCGGCGGCTTAAGACCTCTTTCATACTGGCGTAATCGTTCGGTCCCTCGACGGATTTGATCTTGAATTTTCGGTAATCGGCGCGCTTTGGCTTTCCTTTCTCGTAGACGATCATCGAGCCGACCGACTGGAAACCGCTGATATTGGAGATATCGTACGCCTCGATACGGTCGATCGACGGCAGGTTCAGCCATCTGGCGATCTCTTTTACGGCACCGACCGTCCGACCCTCTTCCCGCTTGATCCGCTCGCGGTCCTGGTCGAGAACAATCTGTGCGTTCCGCTCTGCCAGTTCCACCATTTTTTCCTTGCTGCCCTTTTTCGGCACGCGGATGCGGACCTTCTGGCCCCGTTTGCTGCTTAAATACTCTTCCATCAGCTCCTGCTCGGCAATCTCCTCGGAAATCATGATTTCCCGCGGAATGAACGGCGTGCCGGAATAGAACTGTTTCATAAACGTGAGCAGCACCTCGCTTTTCTGCTCCTCCTCGCCGATCCGCAGATAATAATGCTCCCGCCCGATCAGCTTTCCGTTCCGGATAAAGAAGACCTGCGCCACCGCATCCTCTTTGTCCATCGCAAGCGCAATGACATCCTTGTCCTCGCCGTCACTGTTCGTAATCTTCTGCCGCTCGCCGATCCTGCGCACGCTGTCGATCAGATCACGGTACTCCGCCGCCTGCTCGAACCGCATCTCCTCAGCCGCCTCCGTCATTTTTCCAGTCAGCTCTTTGATCATGTCATTGTAATTTCCATTCAGAAAACTGATCGCCTTTTTGATCTGCTCGCCGTACTCTTCTTTGGAAATGTATCCCTGGCACGGCGCCTTACACTGGTGGATGTGATAGTAAAGACACGGGCGGTCCTTGCCGATCTCCTTTGGCAGGCTCTTATTGCAGGAACGGATATCGTACAGCTTCCGCAACAGTTCGATCGTATCTTTCACAGCTCCGGCGCTCGTGTACGGGCCGAAATATTTCGCCTTGTCCTTCTTCATCTGATGGGAAAACAGAATGCGTGGAAAATCCTCGTTCACGGTCACCTTAATGTACGGGTACGCCTTGTCATCTTTCAGCATCGTATTGTATTTCGGACGGTGCTCTTTGATAAGGTTGCACTCCAGCACGAGCGCCTCCAGTTCGGAATCCGTCACAATATACTCAAAGCGGGCGATATGCGTGACCATCCGCTCAATCTTCGGCCCTTTGTTGCGGCTCGTCTGGAAATACTGGCGGACACGGTTTTTCAGCGAAATCGCCTTTCCTACGTAGATAATTGTATCGTCCGCGTCGTGCATCAGATAGACGCCGGGTTTCCCCGGCAGTTTTTTCAGTTCTTCCTGGATATCAAACGCCATATGACCCTCCTCTTTTTGGGACTGTAATGTTGAAAATGCCCAGCGTGCAGAGATCGTTTTCTCTGCTCCCGCCGGGCCTTTTCGCTTTCTTTTTATACTTCTGGATTTTCAACCGCTTCTTCCGCGTTTCCATTCCGTTTTGCAATCACCTGATGAAAAATCTCCATAAATTCTTTTCCGGTGATCGTCTCTTTCTGGATCAGGTAAGCTGCGATTTCATCCATCGCATCGCGGTTAGCTGCCAGAAGTTCTTTTGCCTGCTCATACGACTCTTTCAGGATCTTCATGACCTCGTGGTCGATTTCGGTTGCTGTGGCATCGCCGCAGTTTAAGACCATTCTTCCGTCGAGGTACTGATTCTGCTGGGTCGCAAGACCGATCAGACCGAATTTCTCCGACATACCATACTGCGTGATCATCGCGCGGACAATCTTCGTCGCTTTCTCGATATCATTCGAAGCTCCCGTTGTCACGTTGCCGAATACGATCTCCTCTGCCGCTCTTCCACCGAGGCACTCGACGATCATCGCCTCGAGTTCGCTCTTCGTGTTGAGGTATTTCTCCTCCTCCGGCACCTGCATGACGTAGCCGAGCGCACCCATCGTACGCGGCACAATCGTGATTTTCTGTACCGGCTCGGAATCCTTCTGCAGTGCAGTAACAAGTGCGTGGCCTACCTCGTGGTAGGAAACGATCTTTCGCTCTTCCTGGCTTAAGATGCGGTCCTTCTTCTCTTTTCCGACGAGGACAACCTCGACTGCCTCGAGAAGATCCTTCTGGGAAACGGCTTTTCTTCCGTTCTTGACCGCAAGAATCGCTGCCTCGTTGATCATATTTGCAAGATCAGAACCAACGGCTCCCGATGTCGCAAGTGCGATGCCGTCGAGATCAACCGTCTCATCGAGCGATACGTTCTTGGCGTGTACTTTCAGGATTTCCACACGGCCTTTCAGGTCCGGTCTTTCTACGATAATCCGGCGGTCAAAACGGCCTGGACGCAGCAGCGCCGGATCAAGAACCTCCGGGCGGTTTGTGGCCGCAAGGATCAGAATACCCTTGGAGCTGTCGAATCCGTCCATCTCGGCGAGGAGCTGGTTTAACGTCTGCTCCCGCTCGTCGTTGCTGTTGTAGCTGTTGTCACGGCTCTTTCCGATCGCATCGATCTCATCGATAAAGATGATGCACGGTGCGTTTTTCTTTGCTTCCTCAAACAGGTCACGCACACGCGATGCACCGACACCGACGAACATCTCGACAAATTCCGAAGCGGACATCGAGAAAAACGGTACGTGCGCCTCACCGGCTACGGCTTTGGCAAGCAGTGTTTTTCCGGTTCCAGGAGGGCCTACAAGAAGCGCTCCTTTCGGAAGTTTTGCACCGATTGTCGTGTATTTTCCAGGGTTATGCAGGAAATCCACAACCTCCTGGAGCGATTCTTTTGCCTCGTCCTGTCCCGCAACATCGCGGAATGTCACGCCGGTTTCTTTCTGTACGTAGGCCTTTGCTCTGCTCTTTCCTACGCCCATGACTCCGCCGCCTTTGTTCATGCTGCGCATCACCCATACCATGACAGCGACAAGCATCACAACCGGCAGAATGACGGTCAGCAATGTGTAAATGATCGTTCCGGTAGAATCCGGCGGATCTTTGTGGTACGTAATGCCTTTCTCCTGTAACAGATCGACCAGCTCCTGCTCATCTCCCATCATCGTTACCTGATAGGTGATTCCCTCCGATTTCTGGTCTTTCGGCGTTACGGTCAGTGTTCCCGATTTCAAGACAACTTCCTGCACTTCATCGTTGTTTACCATGTCCAGGAATTTGCTATAGTCAAGATCCTCGGAAGTAATTCCCCCAAGGGCATTGTTCAGAAGTCCCATCACCATCAGGCTGACGAGGAGGCAGATCAGGATAATGAGTATCGTCTGTCTGTTTTTCGGTCCTCCCCCGGAGCCGTTTTCTGGTTCCCGGTTCTGATTTTTTCTATCGTCCATGCTTTTCCTCCTTGTATGTCAAACCGCCCCTCTTTTTTTACGGACACTTTAACTCTTACATTATATCGGATTCCCTCTTAATTAGCAAGCCGGACTTTGTGAAAAAGACTGAATTTATCTATACAAAAACGGCCCGTCGACACTCTTTCAAGTATCGGCGGACCGCCAGATAACACTCACATTACATTAGTCGTTATATCCGTTCGGATTCTTCTGCTGCCAGTTCCAGGAATCGGCACACATCTCCTCGATGCCGTACTCAGCCTCCCAGCCAAGCTCCTCTTTTGCTTTGTCGCATTTGGAGTAGCAGGTTGCGATATCACCGTCACGGCGCGGTTTGATTTCGTATTTCAGCGGATGGCCGCATGCTTTCTCGAATGCGTGGATCACATCGAGTACGCTGTAGCCTTTGCCGGTTCCGAGGTTGTAAATGGAAACGCCCTCGTTGTCAGCCAGTTTCTGGATAGCTTTTACATGGCCGCGTGCCAGGTCAACAACATGGATGTAATCGCGGACACCAGTTCCGTCCGGAGTATCGTAGTCATCACCGAAAACGCCGATGCACTCGAGTTTTCCGATGGCAACCTGTGCGACATACGGAAGCAGGTTGTTCGGGATGCCCTTCGGGTCCTCTCCGATAAGGCCGCTCTTATGCGCTCCGATCGGGTTGAAGTAACGAAGCAGGATAACATTCCATTCCGGATCTGCGGTGTGGATGTCGGTCAGAACCTGCTCGAGCATGCTTTTTGTCCAGCCGTATGGGTTGGTCGGGGTTCCCTTCGGGCACTCCTCGGTGATCGGAATCTGTGCCGGATTGCCGTATACGGTTGCAGAAGAACTGAAGATGATGTTCTTTACGCCGTGGTTTCTCATCTCATCGCAGAGAATCAGGGTTCCGGTCATGTTGTTGTGATAATATTCAATCGGTTTATGTACGGACTCGCCGACTGCTTTTAAGCCTGCGAAATGGATGACAGCGTCAATTTTCTCGTTGTCGAAAATTTTCTTTACGCCTTCGCGGTCCAGCATATCGGTTTTGTAGAAGGTTACTTTCTTTCCGGTAATCTGTTCTACACGCTCGATGGCTTTCTCGCTTGCATTGTAAAGGTTGTCCATGACAACAACGTCATAGCCTGCGTTCAGCAGTTCCACACAGGTGTGGCTTCCAATATAGCCTGCACCGCCAGTAACTAAGATTTTCATTTTTGTATCCTCCATGTTTTCCTTCGCTGCTGCTTTTTTGCCGCAGCGGGTTAATTGAAGCATTTAGTTTATTCTACAACGTTTCCATGAATTTTGCAAATGCACTTCTGCCTTCCTCGGTGCACTTGTAAACGCCGGCATCCTCGAGTACGCCGACAAAGACTTTTCCGACTTCCTCTTTCAGGATATCCATCACATTTTCGCTGTTCAGCTCCGGATGGCGCGGCAGGAATTCGTCTACCCAGTCGGCATGTTTCTCCAGCTCTGCGACAGCGCGGACATCTTTTCCCTCTACGAGGCATTTGGAAAGCTCTTCCAGCTCATCTTTTAAGCGCGCCGGCAGAATCGCAAGTCCCATAACCTCAATAAGGCCGATGTTCTCTTTTTTGATGTGATGATACTGTGCATGCGGATGGTAAACACCGAGCGGGCATTCGTCCGTCGTGATGTTGTTGCGCAGTGCCAGATCGAGTTCGAACGTATCGCCCACTTTTCTTGCGATCGGCGTGATCGTGTTGTGCGGCTCTCCGTCAGTCTCGGCGAATACAAACGCATCCTCATCCGTGTAACCTCTCCAGCAGTTCAGGATATGCTCTGCCAGATCGATCAGCCGTTTCTCATCTTTGTGGCGGATCCGGATGACGGACAGCGGCCATTTGACGATGCCGGTTTCCACATCCTCGTATCCTTTGATGGTAAAATGGCGCTCGATCGGCGCTTTCGCCATTGCGAAAGTATAGTGGCCGCCCTGATAATGATCGTGGCTTAAAATGGAGCCTCCCACGATCGGCAGATCCGCATTGGAACCGATGAAGTAGTGCGGAAACAGCTTGATAAAGTCAAACAGCTTCACAAAGGTCGCGCGCTCGATCTTCATCGGGTTATGCTGGAAATTGAACACGATGCAGTGCTCATTGTAATACACATATGGCGAGTACTGGAATCCCCACTCCGTCTGATTGATCGTCAGCGGAATGATGCGGTGGTTCTGGCGCGCCGGGTGGTTGACGCGTCCCGCATAGCCCACATTCTCCTTGCAGAGCAGGCATTTCGGATAACCGCTCTGTTTTGCCAGTTTTGCAGCCGCGATCGCCTTCGGGTCCTTCTCCGGTTTGGAGAGGTTGATCGAGATATCGATATCGCCGTAGGCACTCGGTACGCTCCAGCGGATATCCTTTGCGATGCGGTATCTGCGGATGTAGTTGGAATCCTGGCTCAGTTTGTAGAAGTAATCGGTTGCCTCCTGCGGGCTCTTCGCATAGAGTTCCTCAAACTTCTTTACCACCTCTCCCGGGCGCGGCATCAGGCAGTCCATCAGTTTCGTATCGAACAGATCGCGGTAAACGACGCTGTTGTTTTCGAGAAGACCGCGCTTAGCTGCATCATCAAGCAGTTCATTTAAAGTCTCTTCCAGATCCGGGTTCTCCGGAATCTGCTCCGGCTCTTCGTAATCGGAAATCTGCATGACTTCCAGAATCCGGTTTGTCGCATAGATTTTATCCAGTCCCGAAACAAGACCGGCATTTTCTCCATATTTTACCAGTTTTGCAATACTCTCGTTAATCACTGTAGCTTCCTCCCTGCTGCCGATCCAGCTTTTTTATTTCTTATTTTAATACGCCTGCGCCGTCTCCGATGTCTACGACATAGAAGTCTGCGGCATAGCCGATTTTTTCTTTGTAAGCTGCGCCTACTTTTGCGATGAAGTTGTCAATATCTTCTGTTTTTACGATGCTGACGGTGCATCCGCCGAAGCCTGCGCCTGTCATACGGGATCCGATGACACCCGGGCAGTTCCATGCTTCTTCCACAAGAGTATCCAGCTCGATGCCGGTTACCTCATAGTCATCACGCAGGGAAACGTGGGATGCGTTCATCAGCTCGCCGAATTTTGCGATGTCGTTTGCCTTTAAAGCTGCAACGGCCTGAACGGTTCTCTGGTTCTCGTAAACAGCATGTTTTGCACGTTTCTGGCGGACCGGATCTTTGATTGCATCTTTCACTGCCTCAAACTCTTCCTCGGTCAGCTCGCCAAGGCTCTTGATGTCTCTGACTTTCTGAATCTCAGCCAGAGCAGTCTCGCACTCGCTGCGGCGCTCGTTGTATTTGGAGTCGCCAAGGCCGCGTTTCTTGTTGCTGCAGGAGATGACAATTCTTGCGCCTTCCAGTTTAACCGGTGCGTACTCATATTTCAGATCGCTGGTGTCAAGGAAGATCGCACAGTCCTTTTTGCCCATGGCGATGGCGAACTGATCCATGATACCGCAGTTGACGCCGTTGTAGTTGTTCTCGGAGAACTGGCCGTACAGAGCGATGTCGATCATGGAGATGGTGTCGTAGCCGAACATATCACGCAGCATTACGCCGGTTACGGTCTCAACGGATGCGGAAGAGGAAAGGCCGGAGCCGTTCGGAATGTTTCCGTAGAGCACGATATCGAAGCCCTGCTCTACCGGGAAGCCCTTCTGGCAAAATGCCCACATCATTCCCTTCGGATATGCGGTCCAGTTGCCTTCTTTGCCCATCTGAAATTCATCGAGGGAAGATTCTACCACGCCGAGTTTTTCAAAGTTCATAGAGTAAAAACGAAGCTTTCTGTCGTCACGTTTTCTTGCTGCCATGTAGGTTCCGATGGTCAGTGCGCATGGAAACACGTGTCCTCCGTTGTAATCGGTGTGCTCACCGATCAGGTTCACACGTCCAGGTGCGAAGTAGGTGCGGATGTCGCCCTCTCCCCCGAACAGTTTTGCAAAACAATCCAGTACCTGCTGTTTCATTTTGTTGTCTCCTTTTCTTTTTGGTGTGTTGTTTTCGTGGTTTCGTTTTGTGTGTTGTGTGTGTTTGTGTGTTTTTTCTTATCTTCTTAAGTATCATTATAGTGAGCCGTACGCCCATCTGCAACAACAATATTTGGGCAAACGATAATTATATTGAGGTGATCTTCGATTTTTTCTTGTTTTTTTTCCCTTTTTGCCGCATACTTTACTTATCGTATGATTTTTAACGGATTTTATGGATTGGAGGTACGTTTCATGCAGATCCGCATGGATAAAGAAAACCGTGAGCTGAAGGCCCACGGCAGCTATGAATTTCCTGTCAACATCAGTTACGAACAGCTCTCCCGCTACGAGCGCGGCTCCTTTTCCTGGCACTGGCACCCGGAAATTGAGCTGACGTTTGTCCTCTCGGGGCAGATCGGATATCAGGTCAACGGCAAATCGTATGTCTTAAAAGAAGGGGACGGCATTTTCTGCAACACGAATGCGCTTCACAGCGGCCACATGATCGACGGGATGGACTGCGTCTATATTTCAACCACGTTCGCCCCGCGCTTTCTCTATGGTTTTTCAAACAGTGTGATCCAGACGCGCTACGTCGAACCGGTGCTGACGGATATGCAGCTCGCCTCCATCGTCTTTTCGCCGGAGATCGACTGGCAGAACCAGGTACTTGCCTGTATGCACCGCATCTACGACCTCTCGCTTTCGCAGCCGTCCGCGTTTGAGATGGAAATCCAGGAGCTTCTGCTGTCGATCTGGATTGAGATTTACCGCCACGCATCGTTTTCCGGTGAATCCCAGAACACGGCGGCAGCGCGTGATGTTGAGCGGCTCCGCATTCTGCTCGACTACATCCACCGCCATTATATGGAGCATCTGACGCTCAAGGATCTCGCCGCACAGATCCACATCTGCCGCAGTGAATGCTGCCGTTTTTTCAAGAAATGCATGAACGAATCCCTGTTTGACTATCTTCTCGATTACCGTATTGAAAAAAGCCTGCCGCTCCTTCTCGAGCGCCAGGCCAGTATCACTTCCGTAGCGGAACAGACCGGATTTTCCAGTCCTGCCTATTTTTCTAAAATTTTCCGGCAGCAGATGGGCTGCTCGCCGAGCGAATACCGGCACCGCGCGGATCACACGTAACGTTCAGCGCTGTACCGAGATTTCATTTCCTGCTGCCCGGCTTTTGATCCGCTCTCACAATCCACCCTCTCCCAAAACGAATGGATTACCTCCGGGAGGCTGCTGCGCTGCACAATCCGGCAGTCCTCCCACTCTCTTGGGAACAGCTCGCGGTACTCCCGGTTTCGAAACCGCTCGTCGAGCAACAGAATCACACCCGTGTCCTCCGTCGTACGGATCACGCGCCCTGCCGCCTGCAATACTTTATTCATGCCGGGATAGCGGTACGCGTAGTCGAAACCGTTCTCTCCGCTGCGGTCAAAATATTGCTTTAAAAGTTCTCTCTCCGGCCCCACCTGCGGGATTCCGGCTCCCACAACGGCCGCGCCGATCAGCTTTTCCCCGTCCAGATCAATTCCCTCCGAGAAAATGCCTCCCATGATACAGAATCCCACCAGCGTTTTCTCGTTGTCTTTCGCAAACGCTTCCAGAAACTCTTCTCTCTCCTGCTCCCGCATCGCCGACTCCTGGATCAGGCAGGTCACGTTTTCATCTGCATACAGTTCCTCATAGACCGCATAGACATCCTGCATCAGGCGGTATGACGGGAAGAACGCCATATAGTTGCCCTTCCGGCTCTGGATCATCTCGTTCAGATAGGCGGCGATCTTCTCAAACTCTGCGCGGTTTCTCCGCTGATACTTCGTGCTGACCTCGCTTCCGATCGCCAGACACCGCTTCGTGGGATCAAACGGGGACTCCACGTAAATCGCGTAATCGTCCGTATTCGTGCTGAACATCTTCTTATAATACTGCACCGGCAGCAGCGTCGCGGAAAAGAATACGGCCGACCGCCCCTGGTTGATACACTGCTGCAGATTCTCCGCCGGGTTGACGCAGAACAGGCGCAGTGCAAAATCGCCGTTATCGAGATAACTCGTGTAGATCAGATAATTTTCATCCACTAAATTGTAAATCTCGGAAAAATTTCGCAAGTTAAAGTAAAATTCCAGAACCTGCTTCCGGATTTCGCTTGTCTTATGCGCTTCCAGCCAGCCTGCCAGTTCTTCCAGCAGCTGATTGACCATCATAAGAAACGTCGATACGCTTTCCAGCTCCGTGCAGGAATCGCACTCTCTTTTGTAGACGAGCATCTGGTGATTGCAGCGGTTCAGCGCCTTCTCGAGCTTTTTGCCCGGTGCATACGGGCGGAGGAGCTGGCGGACCTTTAAAATCTCCTCTTTGACGAGCGTGGCACTGAACATATCGCGGCCCCGCTCGACCAGGTTGTGCGCCTCGTCGATCAGAAAGATGTAGTCACCCTTCGTTCCTTCTGCGAAAAAGCGTTTTAATTTCGAGGTCGGATCAAACGCATAGTTGTAATCGCAGATCACGCCGTCCACCCACGAAGCCACATCAAACTGGAGCTCGTGCGGGCAGACGTTCCATTTTTCCGCCTGGCGCAGGACTTCCTCTCTTGTGTAGGAATCGCATTCCGTCAGCATCTCGTACACCGCCGCGTTGATCCGGTCAAAATGACCTTTCGCGCGCGGGCAGTGGATCGGATCGCATTCGGGCTCATCGAGGATGCACATTTTTTCTTTTGCGGTCAGCGTGATTGCTTTGAACTGCAGTCCCTTCTCTTTTAGAATGGAGACCGCCTCCTCTGCCACGGTACGGGTGATGGTTTTCGCAGTCAGATAAAAAAGACGGTCGCCGCAGCCCTCTCCGATCGCGCGGATGGCCGGAAAGACCGTGGACATTGTTTTTCCGATGCCGGTCGGCGCCTGGACGAAGAGTTCTTTTTTCCGCAGAATGGTACGGTAGACGCCGCTCACCAGTTCCCGCTGGCCTTTCCGGTACGGGAAGGGGAATTCGAGGTGCTGCATTGAGGCATCTCGCGCTTTCTGCCACTGGTACTGGAATTCCGCCCAGATAAACCAGGCGTCGAGTAGCTCATCGAACCACTGCTCCAGTTCCGGGAGCTTGTACGTCTGCAGAAAATGGCGGATGCGCCAGTTGGAGTGCTCCGGCTTTACCTCTTCTTTGGTGAGCGGGCGCAGAAGGCCTTCCTCCTCGGAGGAGAGCAGGGTGTACGTCATCAGCACGCCCATCTCCTCTTTGCGGTTCTGAAGGCCGTAGATGTAAGCGTAGCACTTCGCCTGTGCCAGATGCACCGGAACCGGCTCTTCCATCGCTTCGAGGTCACGGTACGTTCCCTTGATCTCCTCGATCACGGTCGTGGTTCCGTCCTCGTACATGCCGTCCGCTCTTCCCTCGACGCGCAGGATGAAATGCTCATATTCTTTTTCGTGAACCAGCGGAACCTCCGCACGGTAATCGGCGCCCCGTTTTTTCTGAATCTGCTGATGCACCCGCGTTCCCGCCTGCATGGCATCGCGCTCGCCAAAACCTCCCGACGAGTTGTCCAGATCCCCGCTGCGCAGAATAAACTCCACCAGATTCCGCACGGAAATCCGGATCTCTTTCTTCTTCTCTTCCACTAGCCCGCTCCTTTTCTAACCAGACTATTCAGAGCCCCATCTCGATTCCGCTGCGCTGCATCTCGATGTGGCTTCTCGCCATATGAAATTCCAGAAAAGAACGCTCATTCATGCAAGCATGATTCGTGTCCTTTTCTGGAATTTCGCATGGCTCTGAATAGTTATCATTATACAGAAAAAAGGAGACTGCCGCAACAGTCTCCTTTTTTCTCTCTGAAGTTATGTGTCTCGTGTGATTAGTTTTTCTTCAGAAAGTCCCCTGCGCAAATTCTGTCTCTACTCTCGCTGGCGGCGCAGGCTGAATTTTTTTCGTTTCCCTTAATAAAATTTATGCTACAGCAAATTTCTGCAGGGTTTTATTGAATGCCGGACTGTCACCATAGCAGTGTACGGTGAGATCACGGTTCAGATCCATGCTGAGGATGCCAAGAATGGATTTTGCATCAATAATAACGCGGTTGTAAAAAATGTCAATATCAAAATCACATTTGGAAGCTGCTTTTACAAACTCCTCTACTTCCTCAGTTCCATTGAGTCTTACTACGCAGTGTGACATACGATTCACCTCTTTCTTAATCAATAGCTGTTTGTTTTCCTATCGTTGAGGTAGATTATGCACTTTTTCTCTTTAAATGTCAATATTGAATTTATTTCCTTGTTTTTGCCATATTATGCATGTTTTTTATGCAAGTTTTTCTCATTAACCCTTCATATTTGTCGCTTTTTGTCTCATTTGCGCAGTCGTGTGTAACCGGTTACACAAAATCCGTTTAAAATAAAATAGTTTTTGCCAAAAGAAACGTAAAAATCTTGTCAAAAAAACCCGCTTTTCCTTGTAAAATCAAGGAAAAACGAGTTTTTCATGCCATTACTTGCTTCTATATTTAATGATTAGATGTTGATCTTTGCAATATCGGTGTTATCCACTTCTGCAAATCTTCCTTCGTCCACCAGCTCGGCAAACTCCGGATGAATCGGCATTTTGCCGAGAACCGGCACGCCGATCTCGGCTGCGATCTCGTCGATGTGGCTTTCGCCGAAAATGGACAGCTTTTTGCCGCAGTCCGGACATACGAGGTAGCTGTAGTTCTCTACGATACCGAGCACCGGAACGCTCATCATCTGTGCCATCTTGTAGGCTTTCATGACGATCATGCGCACCAGATCCTGCGGGGAAGATACGATCACTACGCCGTCTACCGGAAGAGACTGGAAAACGGTCAGCGGAACATCACCGGTTCCTGGCGGCATATCGACGAAGAGATAGTCCAGGTCGCCCCAGATGACGTCGGTCCAGAACTGTTTTACGGTTCCTGCGATGACAGGTCCTCTCCAGATGACCGGCTCTTCCTCGCCCGGAAGCAGGAGGTTGATGGACATTACCTTTACGCCGTTTGCTGCAACTGCCGGGTAAACGCCCTTGTCATCTACGTTTGCAGGTCCTTTCAGGCCATACATTTTCGGGATGGACGGTCCTGTGATATCGGCATCGAGGATACCAACCTTGTAGCCCTCTTTTGCTTTCTGGTTTGCCAGAGATGCGGTTACCATGGATTTACCAACACCGCCCTTGCCGCTGACAACGCCAATGACATGTTTGATCGAAGAATCGGCATTCAGATCAATATGAAAATCCGGTTTGCCCTGTCCTGCTTTGCTTGGACATCCTTCGCAGCTTTCTTTGGAACAGCTCGAATTGCTGCATTCTTTTGCCATGTTTCTTTCCTCTTTTCTTGTTTTTCTTGCTTATTTGACAAAGCGGTCGATCGCCTTATTCAGCTCCTGAATCGCTTTTATGTCCCCATGCTCGACTGCATCGACGATGCAATGTTCAATGTGATCCTCCAGGATAATTTTTCCTGTATTGTTAATGGCCGCCTTCACGGCAGACAGCTGGATCAGAACCTCAGTGCAGTCCCGGCCTTCCTCTACCATCCGCTTGATCGACTCCATGTGTCCGATCGCGCGGGAGAGGCGGTTTAAGACTGCTTTTGTATTTGTATGATGGTGCCCGTGGGCGTGATCGTGGGAATGCTCGATCACGGTGCCGTCTTCCAGCACATGCACATGCGTGTGTTTTTCTTCACTCATCGTTTTTTTCTCCGCTTTTCTGGTATTTTCTGCGCGATTCAGATTTCTGTAAACGTAAACCGCTGGCGGATGCCGGAGGTCTCAATGTCAAAGACCAGAGATCCGTCCGCTTCCACCGTTTTTTCATATTTTAAGTTTTTGTCCGGAAATTTCTGACGGATATACGCCTCCGGGTCATCCGTCTCGATCTCGTCGAAAAAGACGTCCCGCATCTGATTATTGGCACACTCATTAAAAATCTCCCAGACGGTCTCGTACTCTTTTTTCATCCTGTCACTCTCCGTTTCGTAAGACTTCTCCGCACTGGCTCCACTCGCCAAGCAGCCGCTCCACAGACCATGCGGCGTTCGCGGGACTCGTCGACGGAAGACGAACCGCTTCCCGTCCCAGCTGCTTCTCCTGGTACTTCCGGTAATACTTCCACGCGGTCGCCCCGTTGCAGTAAATCTGCCGGATATCGGCGCATTCCAGAATGTCCTGCAGCGGATTCGGCACAACATCGCGGATGCTCGCATCGCTCGAGCCTGTGATGACGCAGGACGCGATCACATCCCAGACAGCGATATGATTCCGGAGCAGAAACGCCTTCTTCTCTTCCACGGTCTGCGGCACCTCTTCCCCGCACACGGCTGCCGTCACTTTCCAGAAACGGTTCTGCGGATGGCCGTAAAAAAATCCGGTCTCCCTGGATTTTACGGACGGAAAACTGCCGAGAATCAGAATCCGGGAATCGGCGCGGTAAACCGGCGGAATCGGATGCACCACCGGGTGCTCATTTTTGTTCTCGTCAGGTCGGCTCATCTTCATCAAACTCCACTACCGTATAGAATCCTCTCGGTGTCTCTTTTACTTCTTTTACGATTCCCTTCCGGGACTGCAGCCTCTCATACGCCTGATAATTCCTGCTCATGGCCACTGCCGGGGTAATCGTATAATAATAGGAGGTAGGCAGTGCGCTTTCTGTCACGTTGACTTCCTGGCCTTCCTCGAGAAGTCCCTGTCGCTCCATTTTAAATTCCATCTGCCGCATATTCCTCATCCTCCTTTTTGCAGCGGGCAAAAGATACGCCCATGGGGTATTTTATCACACTTTTCCGAAAAAGAACAGGGGTTTTCGACAGAAAAAGGGCGGTACCGCCCTCTTCCTGCTTATTTTTTATTCTTCAGAAAGTGCTACTCTCTCTTTGATGATACATGTGCGAAAAAAAGAAAGAATCCGGCCGCCCAGAGACCGGATTCTTTCTTCTTATATAAATATAAAACGCATTTCTTTTTAGTGATGGAACAGACGGATTCCTGTAAATGCCATCGCCATGTTGTACTTGTTGCAGCACTCGATGACAGCGTCATCACGAACCGATCCGCCCGGCTCTGCGATGTACTGGACGCCGCTCTTGTGTGCGCGCTCGATGTTGTCGCTGAACGGGAAGAAGGCATCGGAACCTAAGGTTACGCCCTTCATCTGGTCGAGCCATGCACGTTTCTCTTCTCTTGTGAAGACTTCCGGTTTTACTTTGAAGATCTTCTCCCATGCGCCGTCTGCGAGAACATCCATGTACTCCTCGCCGATGTAAACGTCGATCGCATTGTCACGGTCTGCGCGGCGGATGCCGTCTACGAACTGCAGATCCAGCACCTTCGGGCACTGACGCAGGAACCAGTTGTCGGCTTTCTGTCCGGCAAGACGGGTGCAGTGCACACGGGACTGCTGGCCTGCGCCGACACCGATGGCCTGACCGTCTTTGACGAAGCATACGGAGTTGGACTGGGTATATTTTAAGGTAATCAGTGCAATCTTCAGATCGCGTTTTGCTGCTTCCGGAATCTCTTTGTTCTCGGTTACCACGTTGGAGAGCAGCTCATCGTCGATCGGCAGCTCCTGGCGGCCCTGCTCAAAGGTAATGCCGAAGACCTGTTTGTGCTCGAGCGGAGCCGGACGGTAATTCTCGTCGATTTTGATGACGCAGTAGTTACCTTTTTTCTTTGCTTTCAAGATTTCCAGTGCTTCATCGGTAAATCCCGGAGCGATGACACCGTCAGAAACCTCACGTTTGATCAGAGATGCGGTGTCTTTGTCGCAGACATCAGAAAGTGCGATAAAGTCGCCGAAAGAAGACATACGGTCTGCGCCTCTGGCTCTTGCATAAGCGCATGCTAACGGAGAAAGCTCTCCCATATCGTCTACCCAGTAAATTTTACGCAGGGTCTCGTCCAGCGGAAGACCTACGGCTGCACCTGCCGGGGAAACGTGCTTGAAGGAAGTTGCTGCCGGAAGACCGGTGGCTGCTTTCAGCTCACGTACCAGCTGCCAGCCATTGAAGGCATCCAGAAAATTGATATAGCCCGGACGGCCGCTTAATACTTCGATCGGAAGATCTCTGTCATCATCCATGTAAATTCTGGAAGGTTTCTGGTTCGGGTTGCATCCGTATTTTAACGCTAATTCTTTCATGATTTTCTCCTTTCGCAAAACACTCGATTTCTTATTTATTTTTATTCACGATTCTTGTCTCATACTTGCCGGTTGCAATGTCGATATAGCGTGTGAAGAGGGACACCTTGTTGTCCTCGTTTAAGCTGCTCCAGAGCAGTTCGGTGAAAGCATCGATGTCATCCGGAATCTCGACCAGTTTTGGCTCACCCTCAAAGCTTGGCAGCGGATTGCCGTCGTGCATGTAGGTGTGGATGAAATGGCCTTCCCCTGCTACACAGTTATCATAGGAGAAGGTGTAGCGGTTGCACTGGGAAGGATCGCCGTTATTGCTCTTTAAGATCGACATCTGGTAGCCGTACGTTCCGTTCTCTACGTGCATCACACCGGAAATACGAGGAGTGTAGTTCGGTGCATCCGGCTCAAACTCTCTGCTTCTAAGGGATACCTCAAACGTTTTTCCCTGCTCCAGTCCTTCGTATACGGTATCGGTCTGGTCTCCGTTTGTTACGATCGTATCATTTCCCAGAACGCGTACCGGTGCGTAGATGATCAGGCTCGGATCTTCCAGCTTCGACGGATCAAACGCCTGTGTGCGGATTCCCTCACCCTCCTCAACAAAGACACGGTTGCGGCTGTTCTGGCTTCTGCCCATAATAAAGTATCCGGCAACGGCTTTTGTGCCGTCTTTGGATCTGCCGATCACAATTCCTCTTCCTGGATATGCATTTCCTTTTAATTCCTGTTCCAGTGATACTTTTTTCATCTTCTGATCTCCTTTTCAAGGTGGCTGGAATGGGATTTTCTGTTTTTGGATAAAAAAACAGACCCACTCCCCCAAGCATTCTTCTGCCCAGACGGTCGGCCTCTTCTCACGCTATACTCCCTGTGGTCATTTCCACTTCCGTCAGTCGTATAACTGCCTTTACCTTAACATGGAAAATCCCGCCTGTCAAGGGACACGGCGGGATTTTCTTAAAATAAAATTTTCAGAATGCACGAAGACAGCTCCGGTGGATTCTGCAAATGTGCGGGTGAACGTCAACTTAGAACCCCTCTCTGTGACGCTCTTTTCGCAGTTCATAGCGGCGTTTTCCGCCCTCCCACTCGGCCTCCTGCTCCGGGGATTCCAGAATCAGGCCCGGGACGGGAAGTGCGCGGCCGTTCTCGTCGATGGCCACCATCACCACGTAGGCACGGTTGATCATTTTCCGAATGCCGGTCGCAAGCTCTTCCACGTACGTGTCGACGCGCACCTCCATTGAGGTGCGTCCGACATACGTCACTCTTCCGACCAGTACGACGGTGTCGTTCAGAAAAGCAGGATGCTTGAAGTTCAGATTGTCGATGCACGCGGTGGTGATTTCGTGGCCGCAGTGGCGGCGTCCCACCAGACCGGCAAGCTCATCGATCCACGCGACCAGCTGGCCGCCGAACAGACGGCCATAGCCGTTGATATGGCGGTGCATCAGAAGATACGACTGCTCTGTCTCAGAATCTTTTACGCGTTTCTCTGCCATTTCTTCCATTTTACCAATACGCTCCTTTTCACATCCTGTTTTTTGTATCTTTATACGTTCGCAAGCGCCTGATCAAGGTCTGCAATGATATCGTTCACATCCTCAATGCCGACTGACAGACGGATCAGATCCGGCAGAACACCGGCTTCGATGAGCTGCTGATCGTTCAGCTGGCGATGGGTATGGCTTGCCGGGTGCAGAACGCAGCTTCTTGCATCGGCAACGTGTGTTACAATTGCTACCATTTTCAGGCCGTTCGTGAAGCGCATCGCGCCGTCTCTTCCGCCCTTTGGTCCGAAGCAGAGAACGCCGCAGGTTCCGTTCGGCATGTATTTTTCTGCCAGCGCATGGTATTTGCTGTCTGCAAGGCCTGCGTACTCAACCCATGCTACCTTCGGGTGGTTTTTCAGGAACTCTGCCACTTTCTCGGCATTTCTGCAGTGACGCTCCACGCGCAGGTGCAGGGTCTCCAGACCGACATTCGTCAGGAATGCATTCTGCGGGGACTGGCACGCTCCCATATCACGCATCAGCTGTGCGGTTGCTTTTGTGATATACGCTTTTTTACCGAATTTCTGCGTATAAATCACGCCGTGGTACGATTCGTCCGGTGTAGTAAGGCCCGGGAATTTGTCTGCATGCGCATCCCAGTCGAAGTTTCCGGAATCGACAATCGCTCCGCCGAGCGCCATTGCATGGCCGTCCATGTATTTTGTGGTGGAATGGGTGACAATATCTACACCGAACTCGAACGGACGGCAGTTGATCGGGGTTGCAAAGGTGTTGTCGCAGATCATCGGAACGCCGTGCTCATGTGCAAGTTTAACAAACTTGTCAATGTCAAGTACAACACCTGCCGGGTTGGAAATCGTCTCGGCAAAGACAGCTTTGGTGTTCGGCTGGAATGCTTTTTCCAGCTCCTCTGCCGGCGCATCCTGGTCCACGAGAGTAGTCTCGATGCCGAATCGTTTTAAGGTAACGGCGAGCAGGTTGGAGGTTCCTCCGTAAACCTTTGCCGCGCAGACAACGTGGTCGCCTGCCTCACAGATGTTGGTAACAGCAAGCATCGTTGCCGCCTGGCCGGAAGATGTGAGCATGGCTGCCACGCCGCCCTCCAGATCGCAGATTTTCTGTGCTACGACGTCGTTCGTCGGGTTCTGCAGACGGGAATAGAAATATCCCTCCTCCTCCAGATCGAACAGTTTTCCCATTTCCTCGCTGGTTGCATATTTGAATGTTGTGCTCTGGTAAATCGGAAGTACACGCGGCTCACCGTTTTTCGGCTGCCATCCTCCCTGTACACAGATTGTGTCCTGGCTGTATCCCATAATTTTTCTCCCTTCTGTAAGTGAAACCGGTCCACCGGGCCGATTTCTGCTGTGCTCAGCGCCATAATAATACCCCCACCCGGGATGCCCGGGCGAGGGTATCACTTTTTCCTATTATAACTCTGTTTGTTCTTTCCTGCAACTATATGCGCACAGATTTAGGAGAGATATTCATCCACATATTTCTGGATATTGGAAGCATTCACAATCTTCTGCGCCTGGCCGTCCTCCACAACGAGAAGAGTCGGTGCCTGCATGATGCCGTACTGTGCGGCAAGATCCGGGTGACGCTCTGCGTCGATCACCTCATACTGCTCCTCGGCGAGCATTTCTTTTGCCATTTTGCAGTTCGGGCAGGTGCTTGTCGTGAACAGGTACATGCCGTCTTCCTCGATTTTATCTGCTGCTGCAGCGGCTTTCGGCTCTTCTTTTCCAGCGGCCTGCTCTGCCAGTTTCTCTGCTGCACCGTACGATTTCATTTTCTGCTCCGGCGATTTGGAGTGGATGATATCATATACCGTTCTGTTCTTGTACTCCTGGCGTTTTCCGTCGTTCCAGTTCTTGACCGGACGGTAATATCCCGTGATACGGCTGTAAACCTCTGCCTCTTTTCCGCAGATCGGACATGTAAAGTGCTCGCCGGCGAGATAGCCGTCGTTCGCACAGACAGAATACGTCGGGGACAGCGTGTAGTACGGCAGTTTGTAGTTCTCTGCAATCTTCCGCACAAGGGAAGCTGCTGCTTTCCAGTCCGGCAGTTTTTCGCCAAGGAACGCATGGAAGACAGTTCCCGAGGTGTACAGCGTCTGCAGATCATCCTGAATATCAAGCGCAGAGAAAATATCCTCGGTATAGTCCACCGGCAGATGGGAGCTGTTGGTGTAGTACGGGGTATCTCCCTCATGGCCTGCGGTCTTGATATCCGGCCATTTTGCACGGTCGTGTTTTGCCAGACGGTATGCGGTCGACTCCGCCGGAGTTGCCTCAAGGTTGTACAGATCGCCGTACTCCTCCTGGTAATCAGAAAGACGCTCTCTCATATGGTTCAGAACTTCTTTCGTAAACTGCTGTGTCTTCGGATCCTCCAGACCCTTTCCGAGCCATGCGGCATTTAAGCCGGCCTCGTTCATACCGATCAGACCGATGGTTGAGAAGTGGTTCTCAAACGTTCCAAGGTACCGTTTCGTATATGGATACAGTCCCTCGTCCAGGAGGCGGGTAATGACCTCACGTTTCGTCTTTAACGAACGTGCGGCAATATCCATCATATGATCGAGACGGCGGTAGAACTCTTTCTCATCTTTGGACTGATATGCGATACGCGGCATATTGATGGTGACAACGCCGACCGATCCGGTGCTCTCGCCGGAACCGAAGAATCCGCCAGTTTTCTTTCGAAGCTCACGCAGATCCAGGCGGAGACGGCAGCACATGGAGCGCACGTCGCTTGGTTTCATATCGCTGTTGATGTAGTTGGAGAAGTACGGGGTACCGTATTTTGCAGTCATTTCGAACAGCAGACGGTTATTCTCCGTATCGGACCAGTCAAAATCGGATGTGATGGAGTAGGTCGGGATCGGGTACTGGAAGCCTCTTCCGTTGGCATCTCCCTCGATCATCGTCTCGATGAACGCTTTGTTGACCATATCCATCTCTTTTTTACAGTCTTTGTACTTGAAGTCCATCTCCTTGCCGCCGACGATCGCCGGAAGCTCCGCGAGGTCATCCGGTACGGTCCAGTCGAGTGTGATGTTGGAGAACGGTGCCTGGCTTCCCCAGCGGCTCGGTGTGTTGACGCCGTAGATAAACGCCTCGATGCACTTCTTCACTTCGCCGTAGCTTAAGTTGTCCACTTTGACGAACGGCGCCAGATACGTATCAAATGAAGAAAATGCCTGCGCACCTGCCCACTCGTTCTGCATAATGCCGAGGAAGTTGACCATCTGGTTGCACAGAACCGAAAGATGTCTTGCCGGAGAAGAAGTAATCTTTCCGTTGATGCCGCCAAGTCCTTCTTTGATGAGCTGTTTTAACGACCATCCTGCACAGTAGCCGGTCAGCATCGACAGGTCGTGGATGTGAATATCCGCGTTGCGGTGTGCCTCGGCGATCTCGTCATCATAAATCTCTGATAACCAGTAGTTGGCTGTGATCGCGCCGGAATTGCTTAAGATCAGACCGCCGACAGAATACGTTACGGTCGAGTTCTCTTTGACACGCCAGTCCTCTACTTTTACGTAACTGTCCACGATCTCTTTGTAGTCTACGATCGTCGATTTCATGTTGCGGATTTTTTCCCTCTGCTTGCGGTACAGAATGTAAGCTTTTGCCACTTCTGCGTAGCCGCACTGGATCAGCACGTTCTCCACGCTGTCCTGAATTGCCTCCACTGAAATTTTTCCGTCTTTGATCTTGGACTGAAAGTCCGCTGTTACGCGCAGTGCCAGCATCTGAAGCATGTCATCGCTGAACTGCATATCTTTTGCGCCGAATGCTTTTCCAATCGCATCGGTAATCTTTTTCATCTGGAACTCTGCAATCGTTCCGTCTCTCTTTTCTACCTGAAACATGGAATCCCTCCTGTTAATTCAACCGTTTCTGCAAGGCCTTTTTAAGGTTCCACTCTTTGCAGTGTCTGAACCATATGATAGCAGAGCATGTTTCTCCCGTCAATAGTAAAAAGTACCATATCTAGTGTGAAATTTTCTAACATCACTAGATATGGTACTTTTACTTGTGTTCTGTCCCTTCCATTTTTCGGCGCTGTACGGCGCTTAAAGGGATGTACTGCCGTTTTTAAGCCTGCTTGCCATACCTCTATACCCTCGGATAGATATCCTTCGGTACATAGGCTTTTACGCGGATGCCTTCCGGCAGATATTCTTCTTCGAGCAGAATTCCGTATCCGCGGATCAGTGAAATCGTTCCCGCCTTATCGTACGGATAGAGGCGCTCGATATAGATTTTTCCCTCCATCATCCACGAGGAGAGTAAATTTTTGAGGTCTTCGAGTCCCTGTCCTGTTTTGGCAGAGACCGCAAGGCTCGCGTCTGCCCGGAAATCTTTTACAACCACCGGGGCAAGAAGCTTATCCTGCTTGTTCAGCAGGGTGGCGATCTTTTTGTCCTCAACTTTCAGTTCCCGCAGCGTATCGTACACGACCTGCATCTGCAGCTCCATCTGCGGATTTGACGTATCCACAACGTGGAGAATATAGTCGGCATACCGTGCTTCCTCCAGCGTACTGCGGAATGCATCGATCAGATGATGTGGCAGCTTATTGATAAATCCAACCGTATCGGTCAGCAGGATTTCCTGTCCATCCGGAAGGGTCAGTGACCGCGTCGTCGTATCCAGCGTGGAAAACAGCATTGCATCTGCCAGAATTTCCGATCCTGTCAGTGCATTTAAAAGACTGCTCTTTCCCGCTGACGTATAGCCTACGAGCGCCGCTACCGGGATTTTGGAACGTTTTCTGCCTTCACGAAGGAGCTCTCTGTGCTGGCGTACTTCCTCAAGCTCACGTTTTAACTGCGTAATACGCGTGCGGATCAGGCGCCGGTCGGTTTCCAGCTTTTTCTCTCCCGGTCCTCTCGTACCGATTCCGCCGCCGAGACGGGAAAGCGATGTGCCAAGGCCGGAAAGTCGGGACGCACGGTACTTTAACTGGGCCAGCTCAACCTGGATTTTACCCTCGCTGCTCACGGCGCGCGCCGCAAAGATATCCAGGATCAAAAGCGTACGGTCCATGATCTTGCATTCCAGTGCTTCCTCCAGCCCTTTTAACTGGATCGAGGAGAGCTCATCGTCGCAGATGATGCCCGTCGCATCGCAGGCGCGCACCAGAATTTTCAATTCCTCTAATTTTCCTTTTCCGATGTACGTTCCCGGATGAATGGCCTCTCGCACCTGCACCAGGCGGCCCTCCACCTTCGCACCGGCGGTGCTGGCCAGTTCCGCCAGCTCGTCGAGCGATTCTTCTGCGTTTGCGCCGCCGTTTTCCTGTACGCCGACCAGAATCACGCGCTCCTGTTCTTCTCTTAAATCAAACAATTCAACTTCCTCCGTCTGTTATCGGTTCTGGAGAAACGTATTTTCCCGCTGCGCCGCGGTGTTTTCCGGGTATGCTGCCAGAAAATCCGCCATCAGCGACTTCGCGGTATCAAAATCCGCCCGTTTTTCATAGGATACAATCTGGTTGAACAGCAGATTTTCCCGGTCGGAATCCTCCGCCGTTTTGAGTCCTTCCTCGATATACGAGAGTGCACTGTCCGTGTCGTTTTCCGCAAGTGCGCAGAGCGCCAGCCCGTTGTTGGCTGCCGCCGCAAAGCCATCTGTCGAAAGATACGAAGAAAACAGTGCTTTCGCCTCGTCGTTCTGACCATTGGAAAGGTAAACCTCGCCGAGCATTTCCATCGCCGCGCTGCTGCCGTCCTTCATTGCCTTCGAGAACGCTTTGACCGCCTCGTCCTGCTCCTCCAGATAGTAGTATGCACAGCCGATATTATAATAATCCTCGGTCGTTTTCGGCTCAATCTTCACTGCCGCTTCGAGGTAACGGTCTCCGTCCGCCTTCATACTGCTCTCCTGATACAGCTCGTAAATGTCAAAGCAGAGCTGATAGCTCTCCTTCGTCTCCACTGCCGCATCAAAATCCACCTTCGCCTGCTCGTAATTCTTCTGCAGGAAGTACGCGCGTCCCCTAAGGAACAGCGCATCGGCATCTGCCTTTTCTTCCTGAATATTGGTGCAGATCTCAATGGCTCCATCCAGATCTCCGGCCTGTACGCAGGTTTCCGCCTCGTAATACATGACATCGCGCGAAAACTCCGCGTCTTTGTGCTTCATGCTCGAAAGACTGCTCTTGAAAGCCTCTTTTGCCTTGTCATACTCCTGGCTTTTCAGATAAGCGATGCCGAGCGACCGGTAGCTCTCCGCCAGTCGGTCGCCTGCCTTTACGGCTCCCTCCAGCATCGCAATCGACGTTACGTAGTCCTTCTGTTCGAGCGCCTCGATGCCCTTTTTATAAAGCTTTGAATTTTTATTTTCACAGCCGCCAAGCACCATTGCCGCCGCCAGAAAAAAGATTACCAGTCTTTTTTTCATTCTGTCACAAGTCCTTCTTTATGCATCACAGAAACAACCTGGTCTACGTATTTTGCACACGTTGCGTCGTCCGGTGCTTCCACCATGACACGGATCACCGGCTCGGTGCCGCTCTCTCTTACGAGGATGCGTCCGTCATCGCCCAGGGCCTCTGCTACGTCTTCTACTGCTTTCTGTACTGCCGGGTTGGCCTTTGCAGCTGCTTTGTTTGCCACGCGGACATTCTTTAAGAGCTGCGGGTAAATCACTACCTCGGCTGTCAGGGTGCTGAGCGGGAGTTTCTTATCTATCAGCACTTCCATCACCATCAGGGAGGTCAGGATTCCGTCACCGGTCGTCGCGTGCTTGCTGAAAATGATGTGGCCGGACTGCTCTCCGCCGAGAGAATAGCCGTTTGCCATCATGTTCTCGCACACGTATTTGTCGCCGACTGCCGTCTTCTCATACCGGATACCGGCGCGGTCACACGCTTTGTAAAGACCGAGGTTTGACATGATCGTGGTCACGATCGTATCTCCGTTTAACTGGCCTTTTTCTTTTAAGTATTTACCGCAGACATACATGATCAGGTCTCCGTCTACCACATTTCCCAGCTCATCGACAGCGATGCAGCGGTCTGCGTCTCCGTCGTAGGCAAATCCGACATCGAGGTGTTTCTCTCTTACATATTTCTGAAGCTCTTCGATGTGGGTGGAACCACAGCCGCAGTTGATGTTTGTTCCGTCCGGCTCGTTGTGGATCACATATGTCTTGGCGCCGATGGCATCAAACACGCTCTTGGCTACGGAAGAGGCACTTCCGTTGGAGCAGTCGAGTCCGACTCTCATGTTTTTAAAGGATTTTGTCGGAATCGAGATCAGGTGTCCAATGTAGCGGTTCCTTCCGGCTGCAAAATCCACGGTACGTCCGATGTCTTCTCTCGTTGCGAACGGGATCTTCGGTGTTCCGTCGTCGATGTAGGCTTCGATCTGCGCTTCGATGTCGGCTTCCAGTTTCTGTCCCAGGCCATTGATGACTTTGATTCCGTTGTCATAGAACGGGTTGTGGCTGGCGGAGATCATAATTCCGCAGTCAAAGTTTTCGGTACGGACAACATAGGAAACGCTCGGGGTGGTCGTTACATGCAGCAGATAAGCGTCTGCTCCCGATGCGGTCAGTCCTGCTACCAGCGAATATTCGAACATGTAGCTGGAGCGTCTGGTGTCTTTTCCAATGACGATCTGTGCTTTGTGGTCTTTTCCGAAATACCATCCGAGGAATCTTCCCACTTTATATGCATGCTCAACCGTCAGATCAATGTTTGCTTCTCCGCGAAATCCATCTGTTCCAAAATATTTACCCATGGTATGCTCCTTTCCCCTTTCGGGCAGAAAGCGTGTCTGAAATTTTTTGCAATCATTCAAACACGCTTTTTCTGGTTATTCACTCAAATAACAAAATATCGTAATTAGTCGTACAGCTTCTCGCTGTATACGCCGTCCGCAATCAGTTTGCGGAATGCTTCTGTTACGGAAGCTTTGTCTTCCTGATACGTTACGCCGAACCACTCTGCGTCGGTCGGAAGAACTTTTACTTCTGCTTTTCCTGCGTGCAGCAGCTCGTCGATGTAGATCGGAAGGAGGTACTCGCCTTTTACATCTCCCTCTTTCTGTGCAGAAAGGAATTCAACAAAGCCTTTCTCCAGAAGATCAATGAACTCCGGCTGCAGTCCCCACATGTTCATGGAAACAAGGGAGTTTTTGTCGATCGGATCAACCGTTCCGTCTTCTTTTTCAACGCCTGCGCCCTCTGCGGTCTTTACGATGTTTTTCGTCTCGTTGACACCAGTCAGATTTCCGTTTTCATCAACGACGCAGACACCTCTTGTAACACCGCCGTTGTCACTTAAGGTGTTTCCAAGCACGAATCCTGCCATGGAGATCGGCATAACTTCATCCACATCATGCTCCTGTACAAGGTAGTCGTGCAGTTTTACGAACGGATCTTTTCCGTAATAGTCATCAGCATTGATAACAGCAAACGGCTCTTTTACAAGACCTTTGCAGGCAAGAACGGCCTGGCCGGTTCCCCACGGTTTGGTACGGCCTTCCGGTTTTGCAAAGCCTGCCGGCAGATCATCGAGCTCCTGGAATGCATATTCCACCTCTGTGATTTTGCTGATGCGGTTGCCGATGACTTCCTTGAAATCTTTCTCCAGATCCTTGCGGATGATGAAGACTACTTTGTTGAAGCCGGCTTCCAGTGCATCGTGGATGGAATAATCCATGATGATCTCCCCGTTTGGTCCTACTGGCTCAAGCTGTTTGATTCCCTTTCCAAATCTGCTGCCGATTCCGGCTGCCATGATCACAAGTGCTGTTTTCTTCATAGCGTTTTCCCTTTCTCTTTTCCCCTTTTTTCTCTTGTTTATTCTATCAACAATCGATCCTGTAGACCAATCGTGATTCGCAGCGTTTATTATTATGCTTCTTCCTGCATGCTGCTCAGCTTTGCGGCCTGATCGGCTGCAATCAGACTGTCGATGATTTCATCCAGATCGCCGTTCATGATGGCGTCCAGTTTGTATAAGGTCAGTTTGATTCTGTGATCCGTCACACGTCCCTGCGGGAAGTTGTACGTACGGATCTTCTCGGAGCGGTCTCCCGTTCCGACCTGGCTCTTTCGAAGCTCGGCCATCTCATCGTGCTGTTTCTGCTGCTCTAAGTCGTACAGACGGGCACGCAGAATCTTCAGTGCCTTGTCCTTATTCTTTAACTGTGATTTCTCATCCTGGCAGGAAATGACGATGCCGCTCGGGAAGTGGGTCAGACGGACTGCTGAGTCGGTCGTATTGACACACTGGCCGCCGTTTCCGGAAGCACGGAATACATCGAATTTGTAATCTTTCGGGTCGATCTGTACTTCGACGTCGTCCACCTCCGGCATGATCGCTACGGTCATGGTTGAGGTATGGATTCTTCCGCCGGACTCGGTTTCCGGCACACGCTGTACGCGGTGCGTGCCGCTCTCGTACTTCATCCGGGAGTACGCGCCTGCTCCGTTGATCAGAAGTGTTGCGTCTTTAAAGCCGCCGATTCCGTTTTCATCGGCGCTGGTCAGCTCTGTTTTCCAGCCGCGGCTCTCTGCGTATTTGATGTACATACGGCAGATTTCTGCGGTAAAGAGTGCCGCCTCGTCTCCGCCGGCACCTGCGCGGAACTCTACGATAACGTTCTTGTCATCGTTCGGGTCTTTCGGCAGAAGCAGGACTTTGAGCTCCTGCTCCAGCTCCTCTACGCGTTTTTTCGCATCGGAGAGTTCTTCTTTCAGCATTTCGCGCATCTCTTCGTCGGATTCCTCCTCGAGAAGCATCAGGCTCTCTTCGATGGTCTGTTTCTGTGTTTTATAGTCCTTATATGCGTCTGCGATCGGCTGGAGTTCTGCCTGCTCCTTCATCAGCTTCTGGAACTTCGCCGCATCGGCAGCGACGTCCGGCTCGCTTAACTGATTCAGTACCTCCTCGAGACGCATGAGGATATCATCAAGTTTATCAAACATAAAATGACTGCTCCTTTTTACTGTTTTCGTCTGTTTATGATGTCATTATGGTGTCAAAATTAAAATTCATTTCTGTCAGGGTTTTTTGTGCCAGATACCGGCCACCACGCGGTCCAGGCCTGCCAGATCTTTCAGAACCTGTACATCGGCAAAGCCGTGGGTTTCCATCAGCTCCCGCACTTCATCTCCCTGATCGTATCCAATTTCAAAACAGAGCTTTCCGCCCTCTTTTAAATAGCTTCCTGCCTGCTCTGTAATCTTCCGGTAAAAGACAAGACCGTCCGCACTGCCGTCGAGTGCCATCCGCGGCTCATGGTCGCGCACCTCCGGCATCAGCGTTTCAATCACATCCGTGCGGATATACGGCGGATTGCTTGCGATCACATCGAAGGTTCCCTCGATGTTTTCAAATAAGTTGCTCTTTACGAACGATGCCCGTCCGCCCGCCTGTGCGCCGTTCTTTTCCGCAACCTGTAAGGCTTTCTCGGAGAGATCCGCGCCGATTCCCGTGCAGTCCTCTCTCGTCACAAGAAGCGATATGAGGATGCATCCCGAACCGGTGCAGAGATCGAGGATCCGTGCATCTTTTGGAAGGCCGCGGAGCGCTTCCTCCACAAGAATCTCGGTGTCCTGCCGCGGAATCAGTACATGCTCATTCACAAAAAAAGGGATTCCGTAGAACCACGCCTCTCCGGTCAGCTGCTGCAGCGGAATGTGTTCGCCGCGCTTTCTGACCAGCGCTTCGTACTGCTCCTGCTGTTCTTTTGGCATTTCATCTTCACTGTGTACAAAGTAGGTGCTGTGGCTGATCCCGCAGACATGCTCCAGTAAAAGCCATGCGTCCTGCCGGGCTTCCTCCACCCCCTGCTTTTGTAAGTACAGAATAGCGGATTCCAGTGCAGATTTCAAGTTTTTTCTATCGTGCACACTCATCGGTCACGGCTCCTCATGTTCTTTCTTTTCGGTTTTGGCCGGGTACGTATAACCAAAGTTTTCGTTCAGGTACGCTCTCCAGTCAAACACAGCCTCCACAGCGGCGATCGCAACCTCTGCCATCTCGGCATCCGGCTCGCGCGTCGTCAGGCGCTGCAGCATCAGGCCCGGTTTACTGATCAGGTTGACCAGTTTATTGTCACTTTTTCCCGCCAGGCGGATAATTTCATACGAAACGCCCGCGATCACCGGAATGAGAAGCAGGCGGATCACAATTTTCAGCAGCGGGGAATCGACCCGGATGAACATGAAAAAGATGATGCTGATGACGATGACGTACATCAGAAAGCTCGTTCCGCAGCGCTTGTGCTCCCGGGAACTCTTTAAGACGTTTTCCACGTTCAGTTCCAGACCGTGCTCAACGCAGTTGATGCATTTATGCTCGGCGCCGTGGTACATGAACACGCGCTGAATGTCTTCCATACGGGAAATGGCTGCCAGATAGCCGAGGAACAGTGCCACACGCACAAAGGCCTCTGCCACCGCGGTCAGTGTCGTTCCGGCTCCCGCTTTGTGCAGCAGTTCGGACAGGAAGTACGGCACCATCAGAAAGAGAACGACGGCGATGACAACGGAAAATGTGACGGTTCCGTACATCATCAGCCTGTCTGTCTTTTCTTTTTTCGCTTTCTGCTGCTCCTCTTCCTCTTTCGTCGCCGGCTTTTTCTTTTCCTCCTCCTCGTCCTCATAGAACGAAGCGGAGTACATAAGGGAACTCATGCCGACGATCATCGAATCGGCAAAGCTGAAGACGCCGCGCAGAATCGGAACTTTTAAGAGCTCCTTGTGCTTCGTCAGCGGCTTGTGCTGCTCTACTTTAACTTCAATCTCCCCGTCCGGCCGGCGTACTGCGACGGAATAGCGGTCCTTGTTCATCATCATGATGCCTTCCATCACGGCCTGGCCGCCAATATTGGATGATTTCATAATTTACGTTTACCTCCTCAAAGGGGATTTTCTGCATCCGTAACGCAAGAACGGGCTGAGATCTTCCAACCTCAGCCCGTTTTTCATCTTGCTTGATTCAATTCTTATTTCATGCCGTATTTCTTGTTGAACTTCTCGATACGTCCACGAGCTGCAGCAGCTTTCTGCTGGCCAGTGTAGAACGGATGGCATTTAGAACAGATCTCAACGTGGATCTCTTTCTTGGTAGAACCTGTTACGAAAGTATTTCCGCAGTTGCAGGTAACAGTTGCCTGATGGTATTCTGGATGGATTCCTTCTCTCATTTTATTCACCTCTTCTTAATATTGTTATCTTCTCAGATTTACTCTGATGATTTCGTATTTCAGGCTGACAAAATCTCATCAACCTTGCACAGCTTTCTCATTGTATCACACAATTTTGAAAATTGCAAGCCTTATACTATTTTTTGTTTCTTTAAAATTTGAATCAGTTCGCCGTTGTTTCTGGTGCGGGCAAACATATTCAGAATATTTTCCACGGCCTCCTCGGATTTCATGCCGTTTAATGCCTTCCGCATATTGTAAACGGCCTCCTGCTCATCCGGTGTCAGAAGCAGATCTTCTCTTCTTGTTCCCGATTTGGCTATGTCGATGGCCGGGAAGACGCGGCGTTCCTGCAGTTTCCGGTCGAGCACGAGTTCCATGTTTCCGGTGCCTTTGAATTCCTCGTAAACGACATCGTCCATCTTGCTTCCGGTGTCCACAAGCGCCGTTGCAAGAATCGTCAGGCTTCCGCCCTCGCGCATGTTTCTGGCCGCGCCGAAAAACCGTTTCGGCATGTAGAGTGCTGCCGGATCGAGACCGCCGGAAAGGGTACGGCCGCTCGGCGGAACGGTCAGGTTGTAAGCTCTGGCAAGACGTGTGATGCTGTCGATGAAGATCGTAACGTCTTTTTTACTCTCCACAAGACGTTTCGCGCGCTCAATGACCATCTCGGACACGCGTTTGTGGTGCTCCGGCTGCTCATCAAACGTGGAATAAATAACCTCCACATTGGAGCCCTGGATCGCTTCTTTGATGTCGGTGACCTCCTCCGGCCGCTCGTCGATCAGAAGGATGATCAGATACATCTCCGGGTTGTTCCGCAGGATGGATTTTGCCGCATCCTTCAAAAGCGTCGTTTTTCCGGCTTTCGGCGGGGAGACGATCATGCCTCGCTGGCCCTTTCCGATCGGACTTACAAGATCCACGATCCGCATCGCCATGCTTCCGCCCGGGCGCTCAAGGCGCAGCCGCTCATCCGGGAAGACCGGTGTCATATCTTCGAAATTGCCGCGGCGCATGATCTGGTCGAGCGGCAGATTGTTGACGCTCTTTAAGTATAAAAGGGCGCTGAATTTTTCGGTTGCGGACTTTACTCTCGTGTTTCCGCGGATGATATCTCCCGTTTTCAGTCCGAAACGGCGGATTTGGGACGGAGAAACGTAGACATCGCTGTCGCCCGGCATATAGTTGTCGGAGCGGATAAATCCAAATCCGTCCGGCATGACCTCGAGGATGCCGCAGGCCTCCTGGCCGCTGTCGAGCGTGCTGGTTTCCTGACGCGGTTCCTGTCTCGTCTCTGGTCTTGCTTCCTGACGCAGCGGCTCCTGTCTCATTTCCTGCCCTGCTTCCTGACGCGGCTCCTGTCTTTGCTCTTCCTCACGGTTATTCTGATTATAATTCCGTGGTTCCTGAAATCTACGCTCATTGAAACGCGGCGCTCTTGGACGGTACTCCTGGCGCTCTCCGTTTTCACTGCGCTCTTCCCGGCGGACATACCGCGGTCTCTGGTACGGGCGCGCGGTGCCGTTTTCCGAGGTTTCCCGATTCTGGCGCTCCATACCGTCCTCCCGCTTTTCCTGCGGTTCCTGATTCTGATCCTGTACAGTTTCCGTCTTTTTTTCCTCTTTTAGAACCGCCGGCTCTTCCATGTTTTTCTGGTTTTCTTTCTGATCTTCTTCCAGCATCCGCTCAATCAGCGCTTCTTTCCGCAGGGTGGAAATCCCCTTCATGTTTCTGGATTTTGCCAGCGCTTTCAGCATGCTCAAAGGCAATGACTCATACTTTTCTCTTGTCATACCATTTTTCCTCTATCTATTCTCTATTTGATTTTCGGTTCTGTTTGGAGTTTTTAAGATATTTGATGCGCGAATATTTTTGCTGCAATTATTTAGAATCTGATTTTTGTCATTTTACTGCTGTGGATTTTTCGTTACTGTTCACTCAGCAGTGAAACACTTGCTGTTTCGCTGCGTAAGAAAGTGATTCAGGTGTGAGCAGCCCTCCTTTTGCGAAGCAAAACTTTAAATGAGGGCTGCGAATGTTACAGTTCGCAGGGAACCTGTGAACTGTAACGATTTTTCTGCGGTTAGTGGGACTCGAACCCACACGCCGAAAGGCACAGGAACCTAAATCCTGCACGTCTGCCAATTCCGTCATAACCGCATATTATTTTTTCAAGAAAAGAAAAACCCCATAGAAAACCTCCATGGGCGTTTTCTATGGGTTATTTAGTGAAGCATCGGGGATTCGAACCCCGGACAACTTGATTAAAAGTCAAGTGCTCTACCGACTGAGCTAATGCTCCGTATACTTTTGCATCCAACTGGGCTAGCTGGATTCGAACCAGCGAATGCAGCAGTCAAAGTGCTGTGCCTTACCGCTTGGCGATAGCCCAATGTTTCGCCTTGCTGGCAGGGTGGATAAAGGGATTCGAACCCTTGGCCTCCAGAGCCACAATCTGGCGCGCTAACCAACTGCGCTATACCCACCATAATTACGACTTACAGTCTTTTTCACTATTTAATTTTAGTGAAGCGTGCTTGGAGGGATTCGAACCCCCGACCCACGGCTTAGAAGGCCGTTGCTCTATCCAACTGAGCTACAAGCACACAGCTTCTACAAAATTGTAGCAGCAAGCGGGTGATGGGAATCGAACCCACGTATCCAGCTTGGAAGGCTGGTGTTCTACCATTGAACTACACCCGCACGACATCGGGGTGACAGGATTCGAACCTGCGACCTCCTGGTCCCAAACCAGGCGCTCTAGCCAAGCTGAGCCACACCCCGTAAACAAGGTTTCCCGATTTGCGTTTAACCCTTTCGCGCTCGACGCAAGATTTATTATATTACATTGTTTTCGGTTTGTCAACACTTTTTTCATTTTTTTCAAAATGTTTTTTGTGTTGTTTTGTTCTCACCGGACAACAAAGAGATCTTATCATATCTTTTCTCATCTGTCAACACCTAAATTGTATTTTTTTGACAAACTTTTTAAGAATTAGTCAGAACCTGCTCCGGTACTACCCTGTTTTCTTTGGAATAGTCATGTTAGTTGCGATAATTCATTCGATTTTGGGCTGTTTTCCGCCCTTTTTCGACCCGTTTTTTAATCCAGATACTTGATCTCCACCGAAAGCTCATGCTCTTCATTGATCGTCAGCATGGCATAGCTTGGTTTTCTTCCCATCTGACGCGGATACGTGAGGCTGCCCGGATTGACAATCCAGAGATTTCCACGCTTTTCTGCGACCGGCCGGTGCGTATGGCCGAACAGTACGATATCCACACCCCTGGAAAGCGCCTCCGCATAGATTCCCTCCAGGCCGAGCGATACGCCGTAGTTATGACCGTGTGTGATAAAGGCACGGTAATCATCAATGTTCACCTGAATCTCCGCCGGGAGGTTTGAAAACCAGTCATTATTTCCCATGACCATATAGCACGGGCCGTTTACCTTGGATTTGATCAGGTCATCCATCCCTTCCACGTCACCGCAGTGGATCATGCCGTCGAACTCCTCACGTTCCATGGCCTCCTCAAGGTTATACATCCGTCCATGGGTATCGCTCACTATCAGAAATTTCATACTCATTCTCTTCCCTCTTCTTATTTCAAATATGATGCAATCTGTTCTTTCATCGCCGCCAGTGCTTTTCCTCTGTGGCTGACTGCGTTTTTCTCTTCCGGAGAAAGTTCTGCGGTCGTGCGGCTCATATCCGGCAGATAGAAAATCGGGTCATAGCCAAAACCGTTCTCCCCGCGTTCCTCGTAACCGATTTTTCCCTCAATCGTTCCTTTGGTGGTACAGACTGTTCCATCCGGGAAGGCGGCTGCAATCACACAGACGAATCGTGCCGTTCTTTTTTCCACCGGCACGCCCTCCAGGCGGTCAACGAGGCTCTGATTTTTGATGCGGTAGGACGTATCCTCTCCCATATATCTTGCCGAATAGACACCAGGCTCGCCGTTTAAGGCATCCACTTCCAGACCGGAGTCATCCGCCAGCACGATCATGTCGCCGTCTGTGCATCCGGCAACGGTCTGTGCTTTGATTTTTGCATTCTCCTCAAAGGTTTTGCCGTTCTCATCGATCTCGACCGAAATGCCGGCTTCTTTCATCGAATAAATTTCCACCGGCAGATCCGCAAGGATTTCACGGATTTCTTTCATTTTGCCGGCGTTTCCTGTTGCAAATACAATTTTTTTCATAACCGTTTTCCTTCTTTCACGCTGAAATAACTTGCGATCATTATACCGTATGTGTGACGCAAACACAAGAACCCTGTCACAAAAAAAGACCCCCGTTTTTATCCGGGAGCCTTTTTTGTAATCACACATTATTTTGCTTTTTTCTGATTTGCCAGAGTCTTGAATCCATCGACAGCCAGGATCAGCGCCAGGATGACAAGCAGGCCTGCCAGCACGATACGTGCTACGCACCAGCCGATGCCAACGCCTGCGCCAAGGCCCTTGAAGTTTGCGAGCAGGGTCTGTACAAGGGATGTGATGGTTACGATCAGCATGAATACCATCGGGAACAGGAACATTTTGTTGTTTTTGCCGACTTTTCCAAGCCAGGTGGCAACAGCAAGAAGTCCGATGGCTGCCAGCAGCTGGTTGGATGCACCGAACAGCGGCCAGATTTTGGAATAACCGGTCAGGCCAAGGCCGATGCCGAGTACTACGGTGATAACGGTTGATACAACCGGATTGGTCAGAACGGCTTTGTAGCCGGTTGCCTCTTTGTAAGTCTGTCCCGGCTCAAGCCAGAACTCCTGGAACATGTATCTTGCCAGACGGGTTGCGGTATCCAGAGAAGTCAGGCAGAATACCGATACAGTCAGAACCAGCAGAGAGTACAGTACGTGGGTCGATCCGCCAAGTCCCGGAATGGTTGCTACCATCTCGGAGATACCGGTTGCAAATACAGCGGTCGGAACAACGGTGGTTCCGTCTGTGTATCTGGACCAGATGTAGCCGACTGCACACAGAGATACGATTGCAAGTGCACACTCAATCAGCATACCGCCGTATGCGATCGGGCGGGCATTTTTCTCATTGTCAAGCTGTTTCGATGTAGTTCCTGAACCAACGAGTGAATGGAATCCGGAAATTGCTCCGCAGGCGATGGTTACGAACAGGGCCGGGAACATAAATCCAAGAGAACTTCCGGTCGGAGCCAGCGTATCTTTGAATCCGGTGAATGCCGGGATATCCAGGGATGCATGGCCCATCAGAGCACTTCCGATGACACCGACAGCGGCTACGATCATCATGAAGTACAGAAGGAAGGAGCTTAAGTAGTCACGCGGCTGAAGCAGAATCCAGACCGGTGCAACAGAAGCTACGGTGATATAGATACCAACGATTACCATCCATACTGTCTCGGAGAGATAGATCGGATGGAAGTTTAATCCAACAACAACGCAGACAACAATAGCTGCAACGCCTGCGATGGTGGAAACGCCAAGAGATACATTTCTTCTGTATACCATGAAACCGAACACAACGGCGAGTACGATGAACAGAATGGAAATCATAGCGGTTGTTGCATTTGCAGAACTTGCTGCCACATCGACAGCGCCGCTCTCGGTATAGGCTGCCTTGAAGGTATTGGCAACGATGGAACCGAAGGCTGCAACAACAAGAATCAGGGTCAGGTAAGCGAAGACGATAAAGAGTTTTTTCGCTTTACTTCCCATGGTGTCTGCGATAACCTCGCCGATGGACTGTCCTTTGTGGCGCAGGGATGCAAACAGTGCGCCGTAATCATGAACGCCTCCAAAGAAGATACCGCCGATGAGTACCCATAAAAGAACCGGAACCCATCCAAAGACAGCGGCCTGAATCGGTCCGTTGATCGGGCCTGCGCCTGCGATGGATGAGAAGTGATGTCCCATTAAGACAGGAGCTTTGGCAGGAACGTAGTCCACACCGTCCTCCTCGGTGAATGCAGGGGTTTTCCGTTTCGGATCAACGCCCCACTGCCCGGCAAGCCATTTTCCGTAGAATACGTATCCGGCGATCAGAATGCCGATTCCGACAACCAGTACAAGAATACTATTCATTTGTTTTTTCCTCCCTCTTTTTGGTAGAATAAATTTATAGATAACTAAGATCGGAACATCTTAGCATATCCCTTTACCAATTCCCAAGCCGCCCGGTTTCCAAACACTTTCTGTTCTGCCGTATCAAAGACGAGCAGCCGCACCTGACAGTAGCCTCTCAAAGAAAACCGGTAATTTTTATAATACTTATATTTTCGGATTTTCTTCTTTACGCTGTCCGCAACCGGTTTGTCCGCAAAAAAAATACCGGTGACCAGCGTGTACATGTGGTCAGTATCCGGTACTTCCTTCCCCTCGCGAACCACCTTTGGCTCTATCCATTCTGTCAGGTCCGTCAGAAATGTTTCGACGTCCTGGTCGTTCAGTTCTTCCACCGCTTTAAAATACGCATGCTCATGACAGCTGATCCTCCACAACTCTGCTTTCTTTGAGAGCACGTATTTTGCGCCGCTCTCGTGGTAGCTTGCACAGGCATCGTATGTATGGCCGTTTACTTCGGACGGCTTTACGATATCGTAGCTCCTCTCGTAGGAATGCAGCAGCCTGTCTCTGATCTCCTGTCCGTTCATGGTTTCCTCCGCTTGATGAAAAAATTTCGCATGAGGACAGTTTAGCACAGTAGTGCAGTGATTTCAAGGAAATATTAACCTTTTCTAAAATTTTTCTTTTAATTTTTGTTATCAAAAAGGAGCAACGCCAAAAATCATTCGGCATTGCTCCTCCATTTGTATTATTTCTGTTCTTTTTCCCGGCGCGGCGGCTTCGGTCCCGCGTACTGGTAAAAGTAGGTTTTCAGCATTCCATTGTAAATTTTACGGTTTTTATCCGCCTTTTTGCCGAGATACCGCTCGGCATCCTCGTAGCTCGTGATCAGATACATCGACCAGGAATCGAGAACGCGGTACCGCTCTCCTAATGTCTGATACAGGGCCGGAAGATCTTTTTTGTCCTCCAGGCGCTCACCGTACGGCGGGTTGGTAATCAGAAAACCGTATTTTTTCGGGTGCGACAGCTCGGCAACCGGACGCTGCTGGAAATGGATCAGGTGATCCACACCGGCCAGCTTTGCGTTCTCTCTGGCACTCTTGATGACATCTCCGTCGATATCAAAGCCCTGAATATCTGTCTCAATATCGTTCCGGATCCGGTAGCGTGCATCCTCCGCCGCATCCATCCAGCATTTTTTCGGCACGAGGTGCGTCCATTGCTCCGCAAGGAAAGAACGGTTGAGACCCGGTGCAATATCGGCCGCCATCATGGCCGCCTCAATCGGAAATGTACCGCTTCCGCAGAACGGATCGACAAGAATCCGGTCACCCTTCCACGGAGTCAGCATGATAAGTGCTGCGGCAAGGGTCTCGGTGATCGGCGCTTTCGCGGTCAGCTTGCGGTAGCCTCTCTTATGAAGGGAAACGCCGGAGGTATCGAGTCCGATCGTAACCTCGTCTTTTAAAATCGAAACACGGATCGGGTACTGTGCACCGTCCTCCGGGAACCACTCCATGTGGTAGACCTGTTTCAATCGCTCGACAATCGCTTTTTTCATGATCGACTGGATATCGGACGGGCTGAAGAGCTTACTCTTGATGGAGTTTGCCTTCGTTACCCAGAACTTTCCGTTTTTCGGGATAAATTTCTCCCACGGGAGCGCTTTTGTCGCTTCAAAGAGTTCATCGTACGTCTCGGCGTGGACCTGTCCTACTTTGAGCAGGATACGCTCGGTCGTGCGAAGGAACAGGTTGGCGTAGGCGATTCCCTCTGCATCTGCAAGAAACGTTACTTTTCCATCCTCCACGCGCTCGATTTCGTAGCCGAGGTCGAGGATTTCACGTTTCATCACCGCCTCCAGGCCGAAGTGGCACGGGGCGATCAGTTCATATAATTCCATACTCTCCCGTCCCCTCTTATAATGTGAGCTGTTTTACGACGGTGCCGTCAAAGCCTTTGATCGTAAATACGCCGTCCTCGAGGATTGCATAGGTCGGGATATTGCCCTCTTTCGGCAGAGATACAGAACCCGGGTTCAGGAAGGTGTGTGCGCCTTTTTTCTCGGCACGCAGGACGTGGGTATGGCCGTACAGGAAGATATCTCCATCCATCAGCGGCGGCAGATTCTGCTCATTGTAGATGTGGCCATGGCTCATATAGAAGGTATGGCCTCCCTCGATCAGGATGCCGTAATCTGCCAGCACCGGGAACTCCAGTACCATCTGATCTACTTCTGCGTCGCAGTTTCCGCGCACGTTGGTGAGGTACTGTTTTTTCTCATTCAGCATGGCGATGACCTGTTTCGGTGCGTATTCTTTTGGAAGATCGTTTCTCGGGCCGTGATAGAGAAGGTCGCCTAACAGAAACAGGCGGCTTGCGCCCTCTGCCTCGAAGGCTTCCAGCATTTTTCTGCAGTAATAGGCAGAACCGTGAATATCAGATGCAAACATGTATTTCATATCGTGATCTCTCTTTCGTTTTGTGGTTTGGTTTTGTATTGTTTTCTGTTTCATCTTACCGTATCTTTTCCCGCTTGACAAGAAGAAATGTTGGATTGCCGCCCCCTTACAGCTCTTCTCCCGCCACCAGATATCGTCCGCGGTATGCATGCATTCCGCCGATGACCGTTTTGACCTCGTATCCGTTCTCCGCCAGCCGCTTTCCCTCCGCCATGCTCGCGGCACCCCGCTCACAGCAGATCACAAGAATTTTGTCCCGCGGCAGACAGACCCGTTCGAGCAGATGGTCATAGGGAAGATTCACCGCTCCTTTCACATGCCCTTTTTCGTATTCCCGCCGGTTCCGCACATCGATGATCATCGCCCACGGTTTTCCCACGTACCAGTCCAGCTGGTCTGCCGCCAGCAGTGTCATGCCTGCCATATCCTGGTCCCCCTCTCCGGATCTGACTTTCTCTCCTGTTTTATATGTATGCAGAAACCGGCGGCAGAGTCCGTATGGGACCCTCCGCCGGCTTTTTCTGCCGGAATCCCAAGGTTTTACTTAGTATTTTTCATACTCATCCTTCTCGTCCTGCTCCCGGTTCTGCTGACCGTAGGATGACATCTCACGGTCTTTCACATGATTGCAGTCTCTGCTGTTCTTCTGGTTTTTGCTGTATTCGCTTTTCTCGTATCCGTTTTTGCTGTACTCGTTTTTGCTGTATTCATTTTTGCTGTTTCTGGTCATAATCTTGTTTCCTCCTGAATGTTTTTTGTCCTGCGACATCCTTTAGTATCGCTTTTTCCGCGCAGATTATGCATCCAGAACCCTGTTTTTCCACGGTATCTGTTCCAAAGTGGGGAATGCAAGCCCAAAAATACAGTGTTTTTCCTGCTTTCGGACCACTGCTTTCCAAATTGTGGTAATTTTTTCCAACTTTTGAATTTCGATGTTGCTTTTTCCCGTTATCTGTATTATAATCAATTTTGTAAAAGAATTTACCCTTCATAAATTTTTTTACAATTAATAACCCCTTATTAATTATTTATACTCCCCTTGAAAGACCGGTAGCTCCCCTGCCGGTCTTTCTTTTTGCAATTATTCAGAGCCATGCAAAATTTCAAGAAGAACTGTGAGTCATGCTCGCATGAACGAACAGTTCTTCTTGAAATTTTATATGGCGAGAAGCCACATCGAGATGCAGCGCAGCGGAATCGAGATGTGGCTCTGAATAATTGCAAAAGGAAAGTCTGCATCAGCAGACTTTCCTCCTTTTTCCCGTTCTGTATATATGATTAGAATTCTACTTTTTCACCTTTTGCCGCTTTTGCTACGGTTCCTGCGAGGACGATCAACGCCATGAGGTTTGGAATTACCATCAGGCCGTTAAAGAGGTCTGACAGGTTCCATACGAGATCCACTTTCAGCAGAGAGCCGAGGAAAACGAACACAACGACGATCAGCGAGAACGGAACGACTGCTTTCTTTCCGAACAGATACTGTACGTTCTGTCTTGCGAAGAAGTACCATCCGACGATGGTCGAGAATGCAAAGAACAGAAGACAGATCGCTACGAACGCCGGTCCGAAGCCTTTGAGGCCGGTTCGGAATGCCGCCTGTGCGACCGGGGTTCCTACAACACCGGTACTCATCATCTCTTCCAGAACGCCGGAAGAAAGAATAACGAGAGCGGTCATGGTCAGGACAACGAAGGTATCAATAAAGACACCGATCATCGCTACTTCACCCTGATCCTCCGGGTTCTCGACATCGGCAATCGCATGGGCATGCGGGGTGGAACCCATACCGGCTTCATTAGAGAAGAGGCCTCGGGCAACACCGTAACGCATGGCTTTCCGCACGGTAATACCGGCTGCTGCACCAAATACGGCGTCCGGACGGAATGCACAGATAAAGATCGAAGCAATCGCTGACGGCACATGCTGGATGTTGATCAGAATAACAACAAGGGCTCCGACGAGATACAGTGCTGCCATCACCGGAACAACTTTTTCGGTGAAGGATGCGATACGGGAGATACCTCCGATGAAAATGAATGCGGCGAGAACGGCTACAATCACACCCATCACCCATTTCGGTACGGAAAATGCGGTGTAGAACGCATCACTGATGGAGTTCGACTGTACCATATTTCCCATAAAGCCAAGTGCCAGAATAACGGCTACGGCAAAGAAGCCTGCCAGTGCTTTTCCAAACGTTCCCTTGAATGCGTGGGTAATGTAGTAAACCGGTCCTCCGATGACTTCTCCGCTCTCATCGCGGCGTTTGGAGATCTGCGCGAGATACGCCTCGCCGTAGATCGTTGCCATGCCGAAGAACGCAGCAAGCCACATCCAGAAGATGGCTCCCGGGCCGCCGGATACGAGTGCGGTCGCACATCCTGCGATGTTTCCGGTTCCGACCTGTGCGGCGATCGCTGTTGCAAGTGCCTGGAAGGAAGTCATGCCGTCTTTTCCGGCCTTCTTACCCTTTAACGAGAAACCGCCGAAGACGCGGTTCCACGCGGTCTTAAACTTTCTTACCTGTACAAAGCGGGTCCGAACAGAGAAATAAACTCCCGTACCTACCAGCAGAAACAGCAGTACGCTGTTCCAGAGCACATCACTGATCTGCGCAATTGCCTGATTCAATGCATCCATTTTCTTTTCTCCCTTTCCATTCGACGTATGGTCTGAACGATGTGGATCACACATCCGCACCGTTTTGAGAAAAAAAATACCATCTCCTGCGGAATTTTTCCTGCAGAACATGGCTCTGATTGAAAAATACAGCAAAAAACCGCGCTTCCGGAATTTTTTCGTTTCTGCGCACCGCTTTTTTTGTTCCGCGGCTGTTTTTCTTCTGTATCTTTTTTGACTCTGTCCTTTTGCCTGAGAGATTCTGCATCGCTGCATTGCACCTTCGGCACTCTTTTCAAGAGCTTCTCCAGAGACCACTCCGTTTTTAGTCCTCGCCGTCTCCCGTCCGTTCTTGTTTTAAGAAGAGAACCAGCACCTGAAAGTTTTACTTCTTCGGTCGTGCACCTTTCGAAAATTAAATTTCCAAAGGCTCTCCGCACATTTTCTAAAAACTTCTACGTCTTTTTTTATTTTTGTAAAACTATAGCACCTGTGATAGGATTCGTCAATACCCCATGCCGTATTTTTTTCAGAATATTGCAAAAACATATAAAAAATCAGCAGATCTGAGCGCGCACGCCTCAAAATCGCATGCGCGGCACAGATCTGCTGTTCTCTTTTCCAAATATCTTTTATGACGCCTGGAACTGGCTGTTGTACAGATTGTAGTAGAAGCCTTTCTTCTCAAGAAGCTCCTCATGGCGTCCCTGCTCGATGATCTTTCCGTCTTTCATGACGAGGATCAGCGAAGCGTTGCGGATCGTGGACAGACGGTGGGCAACGACGAAACTCGTTCTGCCCTGCATCAGCTTGTCAAACGCCTCCTGAACCTGCAGTTCGGTACGGGTATCGATGCTGGAGGTCGCCTCGTCGAGGATCAGCATCGGCGGCAGGCAGAGCATGACACGGGTGATACAGAGAAGCTGTTTCTGACCCTGGCTGATGCTGTCTTCGCTGAGAACCGTGTCAAGCCCCTTCGGCAGACGCTTGATAAACTCCCAGCTGTGTGCCTCTTTGGCCGCATTGACAATCTCCTCTTCCGTCGCATCCGGCTTTCCGAAGCTGATGTTGTCGCGCACGGTTCCCTGTTTGATCCAGGTATCCTGCAGCACCATACCAAAACAGCTGCGGAGCGCATGGCGGGACAGTTCGTCGATCGGCTTTCCGTCGATGCAGACCTTCCCGGCATCGACATCATAGAAGCGCATCAGCAGGTTGATAAACGTCGTCTTTCCGCATCCGGTCGGGCCGACAATGGCAACACGCATGCCCGGCTGTACGTCAAGATTAAAGTTCTCGATCAGTTTTTTCTCTTTATCATAACTGAATGCTACATCATCGATCGTCACATTTCCTGTCACGGTATCGATCGTTCCGGCCGGGTCTGCGCTTTCCTCTTTCTCTTCCAGAAGAGCAAAGATACGTCCTGCGCAGGCAAGCGCGTTCTGCATCTCGGTGATAACGGAACTGATATCATTGAACGGTTTCATATACTGATTTGCGTACGACAGCAGAACGGAAAGTCCGCCGACGGTCAGCGCGCCGCCCGGGATCATGAAAGCTCCCACAAGGGCAACACCGGCATAGATCACGTTGTTGACAAAACGGGTGGACGGGTTCGTTAAGGAACTGTAGAACACGGCCTGCTGGCTGTATTTCTGCAGATCTTTGTTGATCTCTGCAAAACGCTCGGAAGCTTTTTCCTCATAGCCGAACGCTTTGACTACTTTCTGGTTTCCGATCATCTCATCGATGAGTGCGGTCTGTTTTCCTCTCGTCTCACTCTGTTTCTGGAACATTTTGAACGAGCGGCCGGAAATAAATTTTGCCACGAAGAAGCTCAGAGGTGTCAGGCAGATCACAAGAAGGGTGATCCATACGTTCTTCGAGAACATGAAAAACAGTGTCACAATAATGGTTACGATGCCGGAGAACAGCTGCGTAAAGCCAAGCAGAAGACCGTCCGATAAGATATCGGTATCTGCGATAACACGGCTTACGATGTCTCCGGAGCTGTGCTGATCCAGATAGGACAGCGGCAGCACCTGGATATGACGGATCGCCTGGGAACGAAGGTCGCGCACGATGCGGTACGTCATACGGTTGTTGATCAGGTTCATGATCCATGCGGAAAGTGCGGAAACGAGGGTAAAAAATACGATTCGTTTCAGATAGAACCACATCTCCGGGAAATTGACCTGGTGGGCTGCAACGACCTCATCGATCGCATCGCCGAACAGGATCGGAATATAAAGCTGTAAAATAACGGTAACCGCAGCCAGGACAATACTAAGGCCTAAGAAAATTTTATAATTTCCGATAAACGCCATCAGCTTTTTCATGACCTGCATGCCGCTTTTTCCGGACTTGTTTTCTGTCTTTTTCATGCGATCACCCCGCTTTCGTTGTTATAAGCTGCACGCTCTTCCGGGAACTGGGAGAAGTAAATCTCGCGGTAAACCTCGCAGGTTTTCATCAGCTCGTCGTGTGTGCCGTTTCCTTCTAGCGTACCATTTCCAAGAACGAGGATCTGGTCTGCCTGACGGATGCCGGCGATTCGCTGGGATACGAGGAAGGTTGTCGTGTTTCCTTCGAGATTGTGGACGGCTTTGCGGAGTTTTGCATCCGTTGCAAAGTCAAGCGCACTCGAGCTGTCGTCCAGAATCAGGATTTCCGGTTTTTTTACCAGCGCACGCGCAATAGAAAGACGCTGTTTCTGTCCGCCGGAGAGGTTCTTTCCGTTCTGCTCCAGCATAAAATCGAGCTGATCCTGTTTGCCTTCTACGACTTCTTTCGCCTGGGCTGTGGTGAGCGCCTCCCAGATTTCTGCATCGGTGGCATCCTCTTTGCCCCACTTCATATTGTCGCGGATGCTGCCTTTAAAGAGCACTGCTCTCTGCTGAACAACACCGACTTTATTGCAGAGCTCTTCTTTCGTGTAATTCTTTACATTCTCGCCGTCTACCATGACGTCACCGCTGGTCGCATCGTAGAAACGGGAAATCAGGCTGACCAGCGTCGATTTTCCGCTTCCGGTACCGCCGATGATTCCGATGGTCTGTCCGCGTTTTGCGGTAAAGCTGATATCCGATAAGCTCTCTGCGCCGGCTCCTGCATAGGTGAAGCTGACATTTTTAAATGTAACAGCTGCATCGCCAGTTACTTTCTTTGCAGCGCCGCCTTTTGCCGGGTAGTTCATGGTTGTCGGAACCGCCAGTACGCCAGAGACACGCTCTGCACAGGCAACGGATTTGTTTAAGGTGATGATGAGCGATGCCAGTTTGATCAGCTCCACGATGATCTGCAGCATGTAGTTGTAAAGTGCGACAACCTGTCCCTGCTGCATACTGCCGATGTTGACCTGAAGGCCTGCCTGCCAGATCAGGACAACGGCTGCGATGTTGATGAGGACATAGGTCAGCGGATTTAACAGTGCGGAAATTTTTCCGACAAACTCGTTCAGACAAGTCAGCTCATCGTTGCTCTTTTCGAAATCGGCAACAGACTGCTCCTCACGGCAGAACGCACGGATGACACGGACACCGTTCAGATTTTCTCTTGTCATTCCGGTGACGCGGTCGAGTGCCGCCTGTACCTTTTTGAACAGCGGGATGCTGACCAGCATAATGCCGAATACAGCAACGAACAGGATCGGAATAGTAACCAGGAATACGATGGCACATTTTACGTTGACGGTAAATGCCATCACAACGGAACCGAATACGATAAACGGACTCCGCAGCAGCAGACGCAGACCCATGTTGATTCCGTTCTGCACCTGGTTGATATCGTTGATCAGACGGGTGATCAGCGTATCGGTTCCAATGGTATCCAGCTCCGTAAAGGACAGAGCCTGGATGTGGTCAAAGACCGCCTGGCGAAGCTCGGTTGCACAGCCGACGCTCGCTTTTGCCGCGAAATACTGCGCGGTGAAGCTGCAGCAAAGTCCGACTGCCGCCATCAGAACGAGGATTCCAAAACGGCTGACGATGTACGGACGGTTATTGCCTGCGATACCCACATCGATGATCTGGGCAACAACCATCGGCACCAGAAGGTCGAATACGACTTCCAGAAGCTTGAACAAAGGAGCGATGATGCTCTCTTTTTTGTAGTGCTTCAAGTAGACTCCAAGACTTTTCATCTTCTTTTTCACTCTCCATTTCTTTGTTTCTTGACATTGACAGTATAATCTCATATGATTAATACGAATAGTATTGTTTTTATAGCTTAGTGATACAATTTTAATATCATAGATAATTTCACGAAAGGAAGTCTCTTATGGAACTGCGCCAGCTTGAATATTTCCGCGTCATCGCCGAAACCGAAAGCATTCACGAGGCCGCCCGCCGCCTCAATATGTCCCAGCCGCCGCTCAGTTATCAGTTAAAGCAGCTGGAAGCCGAACTGAACGTCACTTTATTTGAACGCACCCGCCAGGGCGTCCGCCTGACCGAAGCCGGAAAACTGCTGTACGACCGCTCCGCCAACCTGCTCGAGTACGTGAAATCGACGGAGCTTGAGGTCGCAAAGGTCGGCAAAAAGCGGGTTCTGCGCCTCGGCATCACACCGACCACCGTTGCAACGATCATGCCGTGCGTCTCGCTTTTTTCCCGCCGCAATCCCGATGTCAACTTCGAGGTGCACGACGGCATCACCTACACGCTGTACCGCTATCTGATGGACGGCATCATCGACATTTCCATCGCCCGCACGCCGCTGCGGCTCGACGATGTCGACTATAAAATTTTAAGCTCTGAACCTATGATTGCCGTTTCTTCAAAAGATATGCTTCCCGAGAAGAACGGATCGCTAAAGCTCCCGGATCTTTTGAATATTCCGCTCATCATCTACCGCCGGTATGAGGCACTCATCATGGATGCATTCCACTCTCGCGGCATGGAACCGGATCTCTTCTGTGTCTGCGACGATCCCCGCGGCGCGATGCTCTGGGCAAAGGAAGGCCTTGCCACTGCCATTTTCCCGCAGTCCATGAGCTCTCTCTGCCAGGGACTCCGCATCCAGCCGCTCGCAGAAAGCGACCTGGAAACGCAGATCGCCGTGATCTGGAAAAAGGGGCGGAAACTCTCTCCGCTTCTGCAGGACTTTGTCGATGCCTGCATGAAGAGCATATTATAATAGAAGAAGTCCGCTGCGCCGGTCTCTTTTTCAGGGATCAGCGCAGCGGACTTCCTTTTTTTTATTTCTCATTCTTTTTACTGCACAAACAGCAGCGCGATATTCAGCAGTGTCACAATCACCGCAATCGCAAACAGGGCAATTTTCAGCTGCAGACTGTTCGCGTATTTTCCCATGACTTTTTTCGAGGACGTCAGATAAATCTGTGTAAATACCGTAATCGGGAGCTGCATTCCAAGGAACATCTGTGAATAGAGAAGGCCCTGGAACGGGGAATCAATCAGAAGAATGACCGCTGCGGCCGGGATCATGGTAAGAAGGATTCCCCAGCGTGTCTCCTTACTCTTGATCTCATACGGCTTGTTAAAAATCCCCGAAAAAATCGTTCCGCCCGCCATTCCCGCGGTGATGCTCGATGAAATTCCGGCGAGCAGAAGCGCTGCTGCAAAAATCACCGATGCGGCATTTCCAAGGAGAGGTGTCAGCATCTTTCCCGCCGTTGCGAGATCATCCACCTGCTTTGCATTCTGCGGCTGGAAAAACGTTGCGGCCGCCATCAGGATCATTGCACTGTTGATGGCCCATCCGATGATCATGGAAAACAGGGTGTCTTTGAACTCATACTTTAACTGGCGCGCAATCACCTCATCATCCTCAAGATTCCACTGGCGGCTCTGAATAATTTCCGAGTGGAGAAACAGGTTGTGCGGCATGACGACCGCACCGAGGACGCTTAAGATGACCGGCATTGAGTGCTCTGGAAACGACGGTTTTACCCAGCCGACAGCCGCCTGCGCCCAGTCGATATCGGCGATCCAGACCTCAAAGAGGAACGAAAAGCCGATCAGCGAGACAAACACAATGATCAGTTTTTCAATCCGTTTGTAAGCACTTGTAAACTCACAGATCAGAACCAGCACGAGAATCATCATGCTGCCGAGCTTGATCGGAATGCCGAACAGCATCTGGAGCGCAATCGCACCGCCGAGGATCTCCGCCATTGCGGTCGCCACCGCTGCCATCATCGCCGTCGCAAGAATCGTGTTTTTCAGCCACGCAGGCAGATAGAGGCTCGCCGCCTCCGAGAGGCACTTTCCCGTGACAATGCCGAGATGCGCCGCATTGTGCTGCAGAAAAATCAGCATGATCGTGGACAGGGTGACCATCCACAGAAGCTCGTAGCCGTAACCCGATCCGGCGGCAATGTTGGATGCCCAGTTTCCCGGGTCGATAAAACCGACCGTGACAAGAAGTCCCGGGCCGAGATAGCGGAGAAAATTCATGCCCGCCGTCTCTTTTCGTTTTCGATTTTGTTTCATATTCTTTCCTTTCTGACAATTTGATGCGGAACCGGCCCATCCAGGACCGGCAGAAATCGTTGTGTTGTGGTTTTGGCTGCTTTAGTTAGTTACAACTAACCGCATTGTACATGGGATTTTTCAAAAAGTCAAATCCTGTTTTCTCTTTCTTGTGCTTCACCGTCCGCTGTGCTACAATAAAACTGCTTATTTTGAACTAAAAGGAGAATTTTTATCATGATACGACTTGCCGTCCCGGAGGATTTTACTTCGCTCATGTCAATCTATGCGTACGCCCGCTCTTTTATGCAGGAAACCGGAAATCCGAATCAGTGGGGAAACCATTTTCCGCCGGAGGAGCTGATTCACAACAGAATCCGTGACAAACAGCTTTTTGTCCTGGAAGAAAACGGCACGCTGCACGGCGCGTTTGCCTTCATCATCGGTGAGGATCCGACGTATCTGCAGATCGACGACGGCTCCTGGCTCTCCGATGCGCCGTATGGCACGATCCACCAGGTTGCCTCAGACGGAACAATCCACGGATTTTTCTCCCAGATCGTCGATTACTGCTGGACACAGATCCCGCACCTGCGCGTCGATACGCATACGGACAATCAAATCATGCAGCATCTGATCCAGAAAAACGGATTTGAACGGCGCGGCATCATCTACGTACTGAACCACTCTCCGCGGATTGCATTTGAGCGCGTAAAATAAAACACCAAACGAAAACACCGGATCGTCACCGCTTCGCAGACTTTTCAGCCGCGGAATCACCGTTGGATCCAGGTAATATAAGGATCCGACGACCTGTCCCATCATCCCCTTTTTCGATCTTTCGTGTGTCATTTTTTTTACCAACCTTATATCTTCTTACCCTCCAATATACACTTGCCCGTACCGAAATGCAAAGAAAATCCGCTTTTTCCCCTCTGTTTCTGCACATTCCTTTGTGCAGAATACAGATGCAGAAAAAACGGATTTTCTTTTGCATTTTTCTTTATGCGTGGATTCCTCTGTTCTCGTCTCCGGTCTCGTTTACGCCGAATTCGTAATCGTTGCCCGGCAGAATCATGTTCAGCAGGATTCCTGCGATGGCTGCAATGGCAAGTGCAGTCAGGGTGACGGTCGTTCCGCCGATCGTAAAGGAGAGACCGTTGCTGAAGCCCAGTCCGCAGACAAAGATGACGCCCGCAATAATCAGGTTTCTTGATTTCGTCAGGTCTACCTTGTTCTCAACCACGTTGCGCACACCGATGGCAGAAATCATACCGTACAGCATGAAGCTGACGCCTCCGATGATGGAGGACGGCATGGTGCTGATGAGTGCCGATACCTTCGGAATGAAGCTGACGATAATCGCAAAGACTGCGGCAATACGGATGACTCTCGGGTCATGTACGCGGCTCAATTCCAGAACGCCGGTGTTCTCGCCGTACGTCGTGTTGGCCGGTCCGCCGATGAAACCTGCCATTGCGGTTGCAAGACCATCACCGAGCAGGGTTCTATGCAGGCCCGGATCAGAAAGGAAGTTCTCTCCTACGGTTGCAGAGATCGCCGACATATCGCCGACATGCTCCATCATAGTCGCGATCGCGATCGGTGCCATGATCATAATGCTGGTCAGATCGAATTTGCAGAGCTGCAGCGGCGGAAGTCCGACGATGCCTGCCTGTGCAACCGGCGCAAAGTTGATGATCACGGATCCGTCCGGATTTTTGATGCCGAGTGCATTCAGGACAACTGCCACAGCGTAGGCAATCACAACGCCCATCAGAATCGGAATGATTTTGAGCATTCCTTTTCCCCAGATGTTGAAAATGATGATGACTGCCAGCGCAACCAGTGCCAGGAACCAGTTCGTCGAAGCATTATTAATGGCGGAACCAGCAAGGCTGAGACCAATGCAGATGATAACCGGACCTGTGACAACCGGCGGCAGGTAGCGCATCACGCGTTTGACGCCGACCATGCGGATGATCAAGGCAAAAATCAGGTACAGAAGACCTGCTACCACAATACCTCCGCAGGCATAGGCTGCCTTGTCGTTGACACTCATGCTGGCATATTTTCCGGTATTCAGGTTTGCAACAGCGGCGAAACCGCTTAAGAATGCAAACGAAGAACCAAGAAATGCCGGTACTTTAAATTTCGCGCACAGATGAAACAGCAGGGTTCCAAAGCCGGCGCAGAACAGTGTGACGGATACGGTAAGACCGCGGGACGGTCCCTCGCCGCATGCGTCTACAAAGTAGCTGTTTACCAGAATCGGCACCAGAATGGTTGCACCGAACATGGCAAACATGTGCTGCAATCCGAGAATCAGCATTTTAGGAATGCCGAGCTTTCTCGCATCGCGGATGACTCCATTAGACTCGTTCATACGTCTCTCCCTCTCTTTTGTTTTTCCTTCCCATTATAGGCGTTATATTCTGGAAATACAAGCGAAAGATTCCGTTCCGCACACTTTAATTTTCAAACGGGCGGACACGAAGGGTAACACCTAATTCATCGCAGATTTCCCGGCATTTCTGAATCTTTTCTTCCGGCATAACTTTCTCGACAACGGTCATCACAACATTCGGCACATACTGTTTTGCAAGTACTGCAAACTCCTTGATCGCCTCGTACGACTGGATGCCGAATTTCGACCGCGTGAGCTCCAGAAATTCCTTTTCATCCGGCGCGTTTAAGGAAATCGAGACGGTATCGAATCTTCCCTTTAATTCCGGGGTGACATCTCTTCCATGGATCAGGTTTGCAAGACCGATCGTATTCAGACGCACTTTCAGGTTCGGATACGTTTCTTTTAAGGAATCGATCACCCGACAGACATCCTCAAGCCGCTCAAGCGGTTCTCCGAAGCCGCAGAAGACCAGTTCATTGATCACGTTCAGATCGTACTGTGCGAACAGCTCCAGCATCGTCTCAACGGATGGCTCGCCCTCTTTTAACCACAGTGTATTTCCCTCCTGCTGCTGTTTCGTCTGGCGCAGACAGAACACACAGCTGCACGGGCATTTGTTTGTCATGTTGACATAGACATTTTTTCCGGTAAGATCACCGCTCTTTGCAAGGTCGAGATACCCTTCCTCGCCGACGGCTCCGGTTACAGTATATAAATACATTACGCTTCCTCCGTTAAGTCCTTCATAAACATTTCAAAGCAGAGTCCCCAGTAGCTCGGCACTTCGTTTTCTTCGCAGTAGCGGATGCATTTCGATACGTAATCCGCCGCCTTTTTCACCGACTCGTACAGACTGTGGCCGTTCAGATACATGCCTGCGATAATTGCCGCAATGACATCTCCCGTACCGCTCCGGTCGCCGCCGATGCGGTCTACCATGACAATCTGGAAGTCTTCGCCTTTGTTATAGATAAAGTTGGCAATCTGCGTCTGGTTAAAGTGGATGCCCGTCACCACGATATGTTTCGGTCCCCGTTCCGCCAGTTTTCCGCACATTTCTTTCAGTTCCTCAATCGAAGCCCCGTTCTCCGGATACGGCGCATCGAGCAGTGTGCAGAGCTCTGTCAGGTTCGGCGTGATGATATCCGCGTAGTGAACCAGCTCTTTCATCTTTTCGCACATCTCTTTCGTGTACGTCCGATACAGCTTTCCATAGTCTCCCATGACCGGATCGACGATGACAAAGTTGCGGTCCGTCTTAAAATGGCGGATAAAATCAAGCACGATATCCACCTGCTGTTCCGATCCTAAGAAGCCGGTCGAGATCGCATCGAAATCGAGCTTCAGCTCCTTATAGGTCTGAATGTAATCCTTCATCCGGTCAGTATAATCATCAAAGTAATACGTCGGAAACTGCGTGTGTGCTGAGAGAATTGCGGTCGGAACTGCCACCGCCTGAATCTTCATCGCCGACACGATTGGCGCCATCACAGCCGTCGAGCACCGGCCAAAGCCTGTCAGATCGTTAATCAGTGCTATCTTTTTCTGTTTTTCCATGTTGTTCTCCTCTTTTTTTCAGGATGCCTCCGCATCTGTTTTATGTCTATTTTTGCACACTCGCGTCTTATTTACAAGTTTTTTCCGGACAAAAAGAAAAGAGGCTGTCGGGAAATAGACCGCCCCGCGCAGCCGGTCCGTCGTATTTTTCTCCAGTTCCCGTCCGGCATCCGTCAGCAGAATCCTCTTTTTGTTCCGCGTTCCCGGGATGAGCTCGAGCTCCACAAGGCCTTTCTGTGCCAGTCCCGCAATCGCCGTGTTGACTGTCTGTTTCGGCAGAAAGCACGCATTGCAGATCTCCTGCTGCGTCAGAACCGTCTCTTCATCCGACGCAAAATAGAGGATAGAACGCATCCGCGTAATGGAACAGCACTTCCGCATCCTGCACCTGAATCATATCACGGAAGAAACTCTGTACTTCGTAAAACTTTCTCCGTTTCACATTATCCGCATCGATCACGCCGTAGCAGAACTGCTCTGCACCTTTTGTCGCACCGCGGTAACGGAAATACATCAGGGAGTCAGCGCCGTGTGCCATGCTCTGATAAGACCACATCTTCGCCTGGTTCGGACGCGTCTTGTGATTTCGTAAACCGAATCATTTGTGGATACCTCGGTCAGTACCGGCAATTCAAAATCTTCCACTTCGTTGATCCGTTTTCCCCAATATAAATGTCTTACCAGTCCCTGATCGTCAATGCCGAACGCATAGCTGTTGGATCTGGTCTGCCGCAGGAAAATATTTTCGGAATGATTGATCACAATACCCATTTTCGCTTTCCCCATTTCTCTATCTTGTATCTTTCCTTTTTTCAACAGTACAAATTTATCCTATGTTTTACTAAAAGTCAGAATATTTTACTTTTTATTTTAGTAAAATTCACTATCTGTTTTTTGTGAAAAATGCACAAAAAGAGGCATATCCATCTATGCAGACTGGAAATGCCTCTTTTTTTGTTCTCTTGTTTCCTTTTTTTCTTCAGCTCAGGAAGTTTTCAATAATGACGTTTTCCGCCTCCGCTTCCGTCATGCCGAGCGTTCTGAGTTTCAATAGCTGCTCATCATTGATCCGTCCGATCGCCGCCTCGTGGATGATTGCCGCATCCACATGCTTTGCCTGGATCTCCGGAATAGATCCGACCTGGGCGTGATCCATGATGATAGAATCGCACTGGATATGGGCGTGGCATTTGTTTTTGCCGACTGCCTTCGGATGGAAGACCTGGGAGGAATTGCCCTTTCCGACAGAACGTGAAATAATCTGTGCGGAAGAACCGCTTCCGTTCATGCATACTTCGATGTCCGACTCTGCCTTCTGGTCACCGTCTGTCATCAGACGTTCGAGCACGAACAGTTTAGAGTTTGCATCCATCACAACATTCGTCGTACGAATTGTTGAGTCAACGCCCTTAATCTGTACGGTATCCAGCGTAAAAACGGAATTTTCTCCGATTTCAATATTTGTCACCGGGTTCAGAATCCGCTGTCCCGTTCCGTTTCCCTCGCCATAATGCTTTTCCTCGTAGCGCACGTTGGCATTTTTTCCTACATGGAACGTATGGATACCATCGTGCCGGCTGTCGTTGCAGCCGCCGTTGTGAATGCCGCAGCCCGCTACAATCGTAACATCGGCGCCGTCCGCAACGTAGAAATCATTGTAAACAAGATCCGTCATACCGGAAACGCTGACGACAACCGGGATAAATACTTTTTCGCCCTTCGTCTCGCCGTCGATCAAAATATCAATGCCCGGCTTATCCTCTTTTTTGCGGATTTTGATATGTTCACTGTCACCGTGGCAGAGCGGAATGCCGTTCTGGCGGAGATTGTATGCCCCTTTCTGCTCAAATCCTTCGCTGATCTGATTTAATACGCCCTTGGTTGTCTCATCTACCTGTACCATCAGCATGTGCCTCCTTCCTGGCCGCACATCCGGCCTGTTTTCTGCTGGAACAGGGTCGGCAGTACGTCTTCCTTTGTACCGTATTCTTTCACCTGGCCGTCCTCGATCACCATGATCTTGTCTGCCATCTGGATAATGCGTTCCTGATGAGAAATGAGAATCAGACATTCTTTTTTCTCTTTGTGGATTTCTTCAAACCGCCTGATCAGCATGGAAAAGCTCCACAGGTCAATGCCGGCCTCCGGCTCATCGAAAATGCTGACCTTATGCGGTTTTGCAAGCACCGTTGCGATCTCCAGACGCTTCATCTCTCCTCCCGAGAGTGTGCCGTCCATCTGACGGTTCAGGTAATCGGCGGAGCAGAGTCCGACGGCAGAGAGGAGTTTACAGCTCTCTGCTTCCGTCAGCTCTTTTCCGGCTGCCAGCGACAGCATTTTTTTCACCGTCATTCCTTTAAAACGCGGCGGCTGCTGGAATGCATAGCCGATGCCGGCGTTTGCGCGGTGGTCAATATCATAACCGGTAATATTTTCCTCATCCAGGAAGATTTCTCCGCCATTGGCGTCCTCAATTCCTGCAAGCACTTTGGCCAGCGTTGATTTTCCACCACCGTTTGGTCCGGTAATCACCAGCATTTCCCCGTCCTTTACCTCAAAACTGATGTGGTTGACGAGGCAGCGTTTTCTTCCCTCTTCGTTTACTTCAAAGGTAAGATTGTCTACTTTCAGCATATTTGCACCTCTTTTGTTTTCACTCTTTGCAGGGATAATCCCCCTTTCAAAAACTCTACTCCTTCTCTTAAAATCTGTCAATTATTTGTTGCAGTTTGGGAGACTCTTTTGTTTTATGCAGTGATTTTTCCCGTAACATTTTCTTTTCCTGCATTCTTTTTCGTTTCTTCTGGATCGCATGCTGTGTTTGCGGTATAATGAGGGTAATATTTCATCGGGAGGTTATCGTATGCGTGTACTTATTACAGGAACCAGCTCCGGAATCGGAAAGGCGATTGCGGAGAAATTTTTAAAAGAAGGCTTTGACGTTACCGGATTTGACCGGAAGGAGGCTTCGATCAGCCAGGATTCGTATACTCATTTCTGCCTTGATATCCGCGACAGGGAACAGTATCCGGCGCTTGCGCCTTTTGATATTGTCATCAACAACGCCGGTGTGCAGAACGAGGATGATATTGATATCAATTTAAAAGGAACCATCGCAATCACGGAGGCGTACGGAATTCATGACAACATCCGCGCCATTCTCATGATCGGCTCGGCCAGCGGCCATACCGGAGCGGAATTTCCGGAATACACCGCAAGCAAGGGCGGCGTTCTCGCCTACACAAAAAATGTGGCACTCCGCATCGCACCGTATGGCGGAACGTGCAACAGCCTTGATTTCGGCGGCGTACTGACCGAGTTGAATCTGCCTGTCACGGAAGATAAAAAGCTCTGGGATCAGATCATGGATCTGACGCCGCTGAAACGGTGGATGACCGTTGAGGAAGCGGCGGACTGGGCGTATTTTATGACCGTGACCAACCGCTTCTGCACGGGGCAGAATATTCTGATTGACGGCCTTGAAGCGGGAAATGCACATTTTGTGTGGCCGGATGAATGATTTGTTGATTGCCTGCACAAACAAAAAAACAGGTTCCCTGCACGGAAGTTTTTTAAGCTTTTCCGCTGCCGGGCTGCCTGTTTCTTTTTATTTTTTTCGCTTTTTCTTACGCTTTCTCAAACACCAGAATTTTCTCTGCGAATTTGTGGACAATCGTCATCCACATGAACAGCTTGTAGATGGGATTCAGCGTTTCCATACCGCGGGCGATGTTGTCGTCTTTTACTTTTCGGAAACCGGCGGCAATGTCGCCCAGGTCTGCAAAGCTGTTCGCACCCCAGGTAAATGTCGCGCCTGTCGCCTGGATGGATTTTTCGATGTTTTCTTTCTTTACAAAGTACGGGCACAGCGTTTCCATGCAGACGTAGGCATTGTCGAAATGATCGCGGATGATGGCGAGCATCATTCTGACCTCATCCGCTTTCATGTACATGGTCAGACCTTCGATAATGAAAAGCATTTTGCCCCGCACTTTTACCTGATCGGCCCATGCCGGGTCGAGCACGGAACACGCAATCGTGGAAACATGGCCGGATTCCTGATAGATGGAATCGCGCACCTCAATCGTCTCCGGCAGATCGAGATTGTACCAGGTAATTTTTCCATTATCCATGCGGTAAAACCGTGTGTCCAGACCACAGGCGATGTTGACGACGGTACAATCCGGGTTCTTTCGGATAAAGTCGCTGACCAGCTCATCAAACACAACACTCCGCGCTACGATTCCGCCGCTCATTGCTGTGTCCTTTTTCGCATTGCTGAAATCATAGTCGATGCGGTCGATCAGCTCTTCTGCTTTGGTGTCGCGGAACTTGTTTTTCGGATTTCTGCTGTGCATGGCACGGGCGTAGAAGCACTGCAGCATCGTCTCGGCAGTTCCGTTCAGTTTTGGTTTTATTTTTTCATTGCTCATTCTGGGTGATCTCTCTTCTGTGTTTTATATTCTTCGATCCATTTCACCGGTTCCGTCCCGGTCTTATTTTATTTCGGATTTTCCACCTTGTCCCCCACGAACCAGTAATCACAGACCTCACCGCTGCCTGCCAGCGTATGGTCACGGTAGAGCTTCGCGTGCATCAGGGCTGCTGTCTTGTAATCAATGTCGCACATAATCGGCAGCACTTCCAGATAGCCCTCTTTTCGGGCGAAGGTATTCAGGGGACATTGGGTGAAGTGGTAATAAAAACCGTCCTGATGCTTCGTCTCATCAAAATGAAAATCCCACGAATACGCCTTATACTGCGGATGTGCTTCCAGCCAGGCGGCATCCTTATGCATCATCTTCGCAATCCGCGCCATGCCGCTCTTCTTATTCGCATTAATCATCAGGCCCATGGCTTTCAGAAGCGGGAAGGACATCATCTCCTCTGAGATTGTACGCAGTTCCTCCACAGAGATTTTCCGGTCGGATGCATCCCACAGGGCGAGGAAGATGAGGCCCTCATAGAGATTCGACGCCATCGGGTTGTCCTTTCCGATATCGTCGGCGCGGCGAAGCATATCGCGGTAGATCTGGTTGGTTTTGCGGAGAAGCTGGGTGGTTTTCGCTTTGCCGTAACGTTTTCGCAGGCTTTTCTTTATTAAAGGAGTCAGCATGTTCCAGTATTTGCTGGTGTATTCCATCATGGGCGGGTACCTCTTTCTTACTTTTATTAGGATTCACTAACTGACAGGTGTAAAATTGCCGCCTACAATGTTGAAAAATAGGCGGAATTTTACTTTTCATTATGAGGTTATTATATCACACTTTTTATTACTTTGTTTTAAAATCGCAAAAATTTCTTGACTATAATTCAGCCTTCCTTTAGTATAGAAATTAAGAAATGGTTTTTTTGTCGTGTACAGCCTTAGGGCTCAATCGGGTTGCTCGTTTCTCTATTTGTACAGCGGTTAGAGCATCCATTTAAAATGCTCGTTTAAAAGCGGTTAGATTGTCCAATAAAAACAATCGTTTAACAGCAGTGGATGGGGCACTCCATCCGCTTTTTCTTTTCATTCATTCAATAGATCTCTATGTACCCAATCCTTCAGCTTATATCCAAACCGTACTTTTAACTCAGATTTTCTCATCTACTGAATCGTTTATGATTTTCTGGTATGCCGCTTTCTGATTCAAATAATTTTTCTGCATCTGTTCCTCGTCCATATAAAATACGTCAGCCGCATCACACAAAAAATAGGTTGCCTCATAAACAATTTTTACATTCCTAAACGTCATCTTTTCTTCAACAAGAACCGTCTTCACTTCATGTTCTTCCATGCAGCATGTGCATAAACGTTTTTCTCTTTTTATGATTTTTATATCCATGAACACTCTTATCCTTATAGTCATTCTTCAAATAAAGTCTAGCTAAATTTTTCTTGACTATTTTTCAAATTATCTTTATTATAATATAAAAGAAATGGGTTTTGTGTCGTGTACAGTCTTAGGGCTCAATCGGGTTGCTCGTTTCTTTTTTATTTCTGATTCCATTTTTTTATAACTGCGTAAAGTGATTTTACCTGTTTCTCCAAATCTAACATTTTCGAAGCCCGTTCCTGTATAACATACGGCACCACCTTTTGGGCAAATTCTACTTTTTTAAATGTTGGACAAATCGGCCCTATATATTCCGGAAATAATTGATATTGTTCACATTGTTTTCCAACTTTTTTGCCAAAAGCTTCTTCTATAGCCTCCTTCTCAAGATAATTTTCTATTTCTTTTCCCTTAGTAATCCAGCAAAAAGCGCCATACTTTTCAAATTCATTTTTTACTCTCTTTTTTGTTTCATTTATTTTAGAATTATTTTTTCTTTTATCACTGTCAATAACAATAGCTGCATTTCGATTTGTCAATAATATACTTATCAAATCCTCACAATCCTGTTCTGCTGTATAGTGTGATAATAATCTTCCTCCATAATATAAAAATTGATAATCCCTTCCCTCTTCTATTTCATCACCTCCAAAAATCTTCAACCATCGTTTTATATAAACTCTATCCGAAGGTCCCTCTACCCAGATAATGCCATTAGATTGCAATATATCTGATGCACGCACATCTAAATCATTCAGTAATGTTGTTTTTGATATATAGTCATCTATTTTATGCATTTTTGATACACCATCTTGTTTTTCCACATGGAATATCTGAGTTCCCTCTTTATCGCAAAAAGTATTAATTGCCACATGAGAATGTGTCGTCAAGAAAATCATGATATCATTGTCTTGTGCATATTTGTAAATATATTCAAAAAGTTTTCTTTGCAATGCAGGATGCAGATTATTTTCCAGCTCTTCAAACGCATAAATAATCTTTTTATTTTTATACGCTTTCAATTTTGGAATAATCAACAAATTAGCTAAAACTAATATTATGGTTTTTAATCCGCTTCCCATCTTTGATAATGCATATCGTTTTCCTTTTTCCTGGAGAAAAATTTCCCATTTCAGTTCTCCTGCATCGTCCACCTGTTGTATTTTTATATTTTCATAAGTTGTTTCCGGATAAATAATGGCATTTAAAGCAGTTAATAATTCTTCTTGAACTATGTTTTCATCATACTCGCTGTAATTTATTATTTTTCGAATTAAATTGCTTGCCCCTTCTCCATTCAAATTTATGTTTTCATCATTTGATTCCACTTCTGGTACAATATTTCTTTCGGCATCCAAGCGCCTAAACTCATATTCTTTCCACAAGCTCCTCATTCTCTCACCAAACTGATTCCAATAATTATTATATTCTGCTTCAAAAACATTTTTATTTTCAACATATTGATATTGAAAATCTCTTTCCCTTGTTCTGTAATCTTTTTCTACACTAATACGAAAATTCATTTTTTTACCAATATAATTTTTTCCAAACATATAATGGTTTTCCGTTGGTATACCTCCTCCGAATGTATTTTCCGAAAAAACATATCTAATTTCTTCCTCTGAAAGTGCATGAACCAATTGTATTTCTAAACCATTTTTTAAAAATGGATTTTTATCCAATTCATTAGGATCAATAATATCTTTTATAATATCTAAGCAGCTAGATTTCCCTGAGTTGTTTTTCCCTATAAAAACATTAATTTTTTCAAATTCTAAAATTTCAACATATTCTTGTGTAAACGACTTATACCCTTTAAATCGCAATCCTTCCATTCTCTTTCTCCACAAATGTACCAATTTTCATATCTATAATTAGTCTTTAAATTGCAACAGATCTTTTTCACCTATATCTTACACTTTAAATCATATGCGCATAATAATTTTCGATAATCCGTTGAACGTTTATCTTCATGATTTTTCAAAAAAATCTCAACTTGTTCTAAGTTCATTTTTCCAGACATAATAGAACAAATCATCTCTAACGTTTTATATGTCTGCGGAACCTGTTGATCATCTAAAACTTCCTGTGGGGTTGAATGATTTCCTGTACAAGACGAATGCGGTGATTTTATCAATGCTGCAATTTTATCCCTTTGCTGCTGTTTTAATTCCTCACTTCTGCCTATTTCCGGACATATTGCCGAAAATGCAAAAATCGGAAAATATTGTGAAGATTGTATTTTCTGTTTATTTAAAAGTGACAATAGCTGTGAATTAGCTTCTTCTATTATTTCGAAATAGTTAATCATCATTTCAGACGTAGTTAAAAATTCGTACTTAATTGTTTTTCTTGATCCGACAACAAGCACTTTGTCCGAATTATTGAGTTTGTCCAAATCTTCTGTAATAGAAACTTCTATCGCACCACCTTCACATATTTCTCGAACAACACTCTGGACTTTCCGAATATCCATGGCAGAAACTGGTAACACAAGATTAGCTAATGCCTGATACACTGCCGTAAAATTGTCCGTTTTAATTTTATTTATACGTATAGTTTCAAACCCCTCAATATCTATATCGTGTTCTATAACTTCCGTATTGTCAGATCCTTCTTCATACTCAACCAGTAAAAAATTATCCCGTATTTTCTTCGCCTCATCTGAATTATAATCAACATAAGAAAATATTGTCCGAAGAATATCTTTTATGTTTTTATCTCCTATATTGTATCCGATAAAAATAATCGGATTATGTATGAACAAGGATAGTAACTGCGCACGGATCAGTTCATATTTGCAATTAAACTCTTCATAATCTTCCTCTGTTATAATAATTTTCTCCGGTTGTGAAACGCAGCCATGAATTTTGTATACTGACCCATATGGATTACTGAGTAAAATATTATTTCCAATTAATGGATTAAAAGAAAACAATTGCTCAATCATCGTATCATAATTCGTTGTAATGACCGAGCTTATATTTTTTCGTGCTTTCTTTAATTCGGCAATTTCATCTAATGCAGATTCTTTAATTTCCGCAGTTCTTAATAAATCAGCTAAATACAATTTAAATCGACTAATATTGATACCCTTTTGCATATTTTCATAAAAGATATCATTAATATATTCGAATTTTCCATGACGATTCTTTTTCAGATACTGATTAAAATCATTCTCTAATTGCGTTGCAATTTGCTCATAGACATAACCCGTAGAGTCCATATGTTCAGATTTTATGTCCAAGTAGTATTCTGGATTTTCATTGAAATCCATTGCCACCTTTTGAAGCAACGAATCCCAGCTATATGAATTTTTTAAATAACGTAAGCTCAATCCTGTTCCAACAAACAAAACAGGATGATTATGATAATTTGATATAAATTCCTGTATATTCATCGTTTAATTCCCCCTCTATACAAATATCTGCTGCAATAGTCCCTTTTTCAGTTCTTGCCATGCAGTTAATGTTTCTTTGTAATTGTTAATGACATCGTCCAACGCAGACAGGCAATCTGCGATTTTCTGCTGCTCCTCTAATGCCTGCGGTAAATATACAGGAATCTCTTGCATTAACGAATCCGTCATACCAACTCTATCGTGTCTTGCACCATTCTGTGCCCCATTTTCATATATGAATCTATACCAACTACCACTTTTGAAATACCAAAGCAAATATTTCTCATCAGCATTACCTTTTGGGCGTAAACATGTATACAATGGTGATACAATACCCTCTTCTTCGAGTTGGTAACAATTAAATGGTCCATACGGTGCTTGCTTAGATTTTCTCGGATTATACACAAAATCACCTGTCTTAATCACCGTATAATTTTCCATTTTTCCATCAACTGCAATATCTTTTTCAAAAAATTCACGCTGATTAATTAAACCATACTCCGCTGAATTAGTTATCACATTTTGATTTTTCCCATCTTTATTTTTATCTTTTATCTTAAAAAAAATATCACTAATTTTTTTCTCTTTCCAATCCGGAAAATTCTCTCCATCTTCATCCTTGAATCTTACTTCCTGACTGAAAATTTTCTGCATCACACCCTTTTTACGTTCTTGCCATGCAACTACAGTTTCTTTTTTTGTTTCAATTATCCTGTCCATTTCCATTAAAAATTCTGCTATTTTTTGTTGTTCCATTATTGAAACTACCGGTATTCTCGTTTCTCGAATTTGACTAAGACTTAATTGTGCCATTGATAATCCGGTTTTAATTTTTCTATAATTCCGCTGCATCTCATTCGAACCAAGGTAACTATATACAAAATATGGTATTGCATCCTTTACGATTCTTATCCTCGCTAAATGCTGATTAATATTAGCTTTCTTTATTTTTCTTGGCACTAATCCTACTTTTCCAATATCTCCTGTAATCGCAATTACAATATCATCTCCTCTGATTTCTGAACGTTTCAAAAATTCATTAGCTTCCTCAGAAATATACGAATAATCACCATATACAAAAATATTATTTTTTATACAATCATTTCTAAAAAAATATATACCCTTTATTTGCCATTCAAACCCATATGTTGTAGGTGTAGCTCCTTTTGTTATAAATGCCGATATTTCTTCCAGCCGCACCGTAGTATTCCATGCTGGAAAATCATTTCCATTATCATCTTTAAATCTTAATTTTGGTATCACAGTTTTATATCCTCTTAGTATTTATTTGATTAATTTGGCAAATGCCTCTAACATTTTCTACAAAACACTTATGAGTCTCCCCAATAACTTTCCTACTTTCGGAACAGCACTTGGAATAATACTTCCTATTGTTGCAATATTTGCCAAATCTGAAATATATTCTCTATAGTTTTTAGGTGTATTCTTAATGTCTTGCAATACAGAAATCAATTCTTCATAACGAGCAGAAGACTTTTCATTTTCCTTTCTTATCTCTTCAATTACCTGTTCAATATTCTGATTTATATCCGGTTTCATTATTACTAAGTCTTCCAATTTCTTCATCCCAGAAAAAGTAAACTGAAAGCACCCATAAGTGCCTGTAATATATCCTTGATGTTCAAAATCATCAAACCGACTTATTGCACGTCTTAAAATCTGATTTCTATTTTGAATATATTTCCCATCTTTCGTTGTATTCCACTCCGCAGTCATAAACAACAGGGGCAATTCTTGATCACTTACTTTAATATCTGTGCCATCAAAACCGTTACATAGTTTTCTTATTTTACTTAAAATAAAAATTTCCTTCTGATGGTAGCTTTGTGGATACCAATTTTCCACAATTTCCATTGAAACTTTTTTATTCCCTATTTGTTCATTTACATGATAATTATAAATAGCTCTTTTCCCAACATCTTTACTACTTGGTTGTCCCATATGTAGTTACTTTCTCCTTTATAATCCAAGTTGCTGCAACATACTCTCTGCCTTCTCAATTGCATTTTTCGTTTCCACGTCCAGTCTCTTAATTTCCGCTCTCACAGCCTCTAAATCCACTGGTTCTTCCTCTTCAAACGTATCCACATACCTCGGAATATTCAAGTTATATCCATTCTCAACAATCTCGCTCATCTCCGCCACATGAGCAAATTTATCAACATCTACACGCTTCTCATACGTCTCAACAATTTTATCAATATGCTTCTGCTCCAGCACATTCTGGTTCTTTCCAGCCTTGAACTCTTTTGATGCATCAATAAATAAGATATTTCCCGCATTTCCATTTCTCTTGCACTTCAGCACCAGCACACAAACCGGAATTCCCGTTCCATGGAACAGGTTTGCTGGCAATCCAATTACTGCATCCAGACGGTTCAAATCTTTAATGATGTATTTTCGAATAGTTTCCTCCGCTCCACCACGGAACAATACACCATGCGGCAGCAGTACAGCAACGCGTCCGTCATCTTCGTCCATATGATAAATCATGTGTTCCACGAATGCGAGGTCCGCCTGTCCTTTCGGTGCCAGTTTTCCTGCGCCGGAATAGCGTGGGTCATCTTCGAACTGTTTATCTGCAGACCATTTCAGAGAATACGGCGGATTGCAAACCTGTACTGTCATTTTGATATCGCCGTATTTGTCATCTTTCAATGTATCGCCTTTGTAAATGTCAAAATTCTGCCAGTCGATGCCGTGCATGATCATGTTCATACGGCTCAGGTTGTACGTTGTCGCATTCAGCTCCTGTCCGTAAAAATGACCGACTTTTCCTGTTGTCAGATGTTTCTGTACTTCCAGAAGCATAGAAGCAGAACCGCAGGTGCAGTCACCAACCGTCTTTGCCTCATCCAGTCCCAGTGCCGCAAGTGTTGCGCAGAGCTTCGACGGACCTGCCGGAGTAAAGAACTCTCCGCCTTTCTTTCCCGCATCCGATGCGAATAAACCAATCAAAATCATATACGCTGTGCCAAGTACGTCAAACTGGGAATCCTGTAAATCGAAATCAATATCCGATACACGTACCATAACTCGCCCGATCATTTCCGTACGGTCTGCCACTGTCTCGCCAAGCCGGGAATCCTGCAGACGCATATCGTTAAACAGCCCGTCAAATGCCTTGTTGGATTCGTGTCCCATCGTAGAACCTACCAGATCATTGATCGCTTTTTCGAAATCTTCCACGCTGAATTTATCCGCATCATTTTCAAACTTTGTAATCTTGCGAATCAGGTTTCGAAACAGATTTTCCGGCTTAATCACATAGCCCAGTTTTGACAGCGACCATTCTTCTACAACCGGTCTGTATTCTTCATCCGCAAAGGCTTCTTCATATGTGATCCCATCGTCATTTTTGAGAAGATCGATCATATACATTTCCGTTCGTTCAGAAAGATAGCGATAGAAAATTACTCCTAAGATATAATTTTTGAACTCGCTTGCATCCATCTGGCCGCGCAGATCGTTCGCGATTGCCCATAATTTCTGTGAAAGTTCATTCGCCTGTGCCTGATATGTATTTGTATCTGTCATTCTGTTTCTCCTTCAGCCTTGTATTTTTTATAAGTATCCTGTATAAATCTTTTCACATTCTTAGTCAATTTTGTCATTTTCAGCAGTCCCAGCGGATATGCCATCAATCTTTCGCGAATATTATCCTCCGATACATTACCACTGAATGTATATGCCGAGACCAGATCTGATACTATCTTGTAATCAATCTGGTTGTCAAATGCAAATTCTTCCATGTCTGCCTGCATCTGTTCTTTTTCAAATTGATTGAATGCCTCCATGACATCTGCATTTTCCGGCAGATCGTAAAATCTCGTTAAGATAAATTGCCGCATCACTTCTTTTTTCAAACGTAAGGATTCATTATCGGAACGCTCGATTTCCCGCAGAATCAGATCGACATCCTGCTGCTTTTCTTCCTCTGTCTTGGTATGTGTTTTTGCATTTTTTAATAAGTTTAAAATATACACAACGTTGATTCGGTCTGTTCTGACAAGCTCAATGTCAAAATCCACATCCACTGGAACCGGAACTTTCGGATTTGGATTGACGGTCTGGTCTTTATAGTACAGATACCAGCTTTTGAAACCTTCGTATTCATTTTCATCCATAACTACTCCAAGATCTGACCAGTCAAATTTTGAAAATGTTTTCAGCGTAGCAAGCGTCTTTGCAAGCGCACGGAATGCCATAATAAACATACGGATTTCATCTTCTGATTGTAACTGTCCCGCTGCTTCTACATCAGGCGTTACTTTTCTTAAAATAACAGTCTGATTCATCCATTGGTTCAAATAATACGCATAGTCTTCCAGCAGATATTCGTTCGGATCTCCATCACCCGAAAACAGAGTCAATGCATCATCCTGCCACTGCTTGATATTTCGATACGTTACAATCTGTCCAAACTGTTTTGTTACTTTGTCAATACGGTTCGTACGACTGTATGCCTGAACAAGTGAATGCCAGACCAGATTTTTGTCCAGATACAGTGTATTCAATGATTTTGCGTCAAATCCGGTTAAAAACATATTGACTACGATCAGGATATCCACCTGTGGAAGAACTTTCTGTTTTAACCGCTTCGCAATATCTTTTCTGTACGGATCAAACGTATCAATGCCAAATGCTGTACCGTACATAGCATTATAGTCCTTTATACAGCGCTCCAGCAGTTCCTGCGAATGTTCATCTGCTCCATCATCTATATCTTCATTTGCCTGATAGGAAAAAATAGCTGCAATTTTCAGCCGTTTCTCCTCCGGAACTGTTTTATTCAGTTTCTGAAATGCATCATAGTATTTTCCAAGTGTCGGAATGGAATCTACTGCAAAAAGTGCTGTGTATGTATCTTTGCCCTGCGGATGCACATGCTGCTCATGATGTTCCATAATGTGTTTTGCAACTCTGGTGATTCGTTCCTCATCATGATAAAGTGGTATCATATCAATATTATGGCGTTTGCAGTATTCTGGATCATCTAACTGTTCCGGATCAATTCCTTTCGCTGCAACATTTTTCGCTGAGATCGTCCGCTGATATTCCACGGAAAATCGAAGCACATTGCCGTCTGCAATTGCATCTTTGATCATATACCGATGCAGGCATGCATCCAGTTTTTCCCCTGCATGAAATACATCTGCTGTTGTACGGCCGTCTGCTCCTTTATTTTTCTCGAAAATAGGAGTTCCTGTAAATCCTATATAATTGGCTTTTTCAAAGTGTTTCTGAATCTGGGCATGCATACTGCCAAACTGGGAACGGTGGCATTCATCAATGATAAATACTACTTTTTTATCACGGTAATCATCCATAAACGCTTCGTATTTTGGATTTTTAACAGCATTCGCCATTTTCTGAATGGTTGTAACAATCATCTTTTTCTCAGATAATTTCAGCATCTGAATGAGCACACGGGTGCTGTCTGTATTGTCGACACAATCTTTTTCGAATGAATTATATTCTTCTACGGTCTGATCATCCAGATCTTTTCGGTCAATCAGAAATACTACAAGATCAACTCTTGCTTCTTCTCGAAGAAGCTGAGCCAATTTAAAAGATGTCAATGTTTTTCCTGAACCAGTGCAGGCAAAGACATAACCATTCTGCTTCACTTCCAGTACCCGCTTCTTTGCTGCTTTTACTGCATAAATCTGATATGGACGCATTACCATCAGCACTGGTTCTGTCGTTTTGATGATCATGTATTTGTCTATCATTTCTGTGATTGTCGGCTTGCAGAAAAATTCACTGGTAAAGGTATTCAGATCGTTGATTCTTGTATTTTTATCATCGGTCCAGAAAAATACGAGTGATTTCAAAATCGGGTTATAGCGACCATCTACCATTTCATTTTCATTACAGAAATATTTTGTCTGCACAGAGTTGCTGACTACAAACAGCTGTAAATATCGGAACAAGCCTTTAAAACTGAACTTTCTATAGCGATTGATCTGATTGATCGCTTCGTTGATTTCCACACCAGGACGCTTTAACTCAATCTGGATCATCGGAAGTCCGTTGATCAGTACGGTTACGTCATATCGATTTTTATATATAACATCCTCTTTATGTGCTTTATCCATAGTGACCTGATGCGTTACCTGATAAATGTTTCTGTCTGTATCGTTGGAAAAGAAATCAAGATATACATTCTCTCCATTATCGAGCTGCAGAATATATTTATCTCGCAAAATTTTCGCAGATTCATACACGGAATGGTTATCCATGTGAATCATAATACGATTAAATTCTGTGTCAGAAAAGGATGCCGCATGGCCTTTTTCTTCCAGCTTTTTCGCGTTGAATTCTGCAAGCTGTGCGCGGAAATTGGCAAGGACATCCTCATAGGTATTCAATTTGATAAAGCTGTATCCAATACTCTCTAAGCGGTCGATCAATATGTTTTCGACTTCGTATTCTGAAATATGCGACATAGGCTTCTCCCCTTTCCTGACGTTTCTTCCATTTTTCTTTATTATCTCATATACCTTTGTAAATTTCAAACTTTTGTTCTATTTTGTATTATATTCAAATTCAATACACTGCACATTTACAGGAACTTCAAATTTTCTGACTATTTTTTATTACTTTCTTTTACTTCTCTTTTCTGTTATAATACATTTCAAGAAATGAGTTTTCCTTGTTCGTTTTTTATTGGGAATCTTAGACAATCTAATATATTTAACCGGGCAGCCGGGGGACGTGCTTTCATCTGATCTGAGTCTTGCAGAAAGGATGATTATTATGAGTACATACGAAGAATTGCAGATTATAATCAGCGTTGCTTTACTTATTGTTGCAATTTTGACTTATGCAAATAAGAAATAGCCGTCCTGTTCTCTGGTAAAGGTAGGACGGCTATTTCTTATAGCTATTCAACATTTTCGCCAGATCGGGTGATCGCACTCACCTTCCGGCTGTCTTGTTAAGTATATTATATGGCAATCGTATAATTTTGTCAACACTGGCTTCTTCTCTGAAAATGATTCTTGACTTATTTTTCTTTTTTGTTATAATTAGCATCAAGAAATGGAGCTTATGACGCGCATTTCTTTTTCTTTTTGTCAATTTAATACATTTATCCAGGGAACCGTTGGGGTGTTATGTCAGCCGCCGGACATTTTTTGAAAGGAGGCTGGTGCTGATGGTTACATATAGTGATTTATTTACTTTCATAATTATGCTTTGTGCTGTTATAACTCTTGTTATCAATATTATGCACAAAAAATAGCGCCCCTGCTCTGGTAAAGTTAGGCGCTATTTTTAGTTAAAAGCTTTATCCGGCGGTCAGGTGTACACTGACCAACGGTTCTCTTGTTAAGTGTATTATATTACAAGGGTTTCGCTTTGTCAACGCTCGCTTTTTAGCTGATCAGATCTCTTTCCCTCCCCTTCCGAAACTTCGTCCAAAATTTCTCAAAAAGAAATTGAAATCCCCTCCCGACCGACTTATAATATTTTTCATAAGACACACATATGGGGGAATTTTATGGAGATCAGTATTCTTCTTGCGCAACAGATCGCGCAGCTTTTTCTTATGATTTTTATGGGCTTTTTAATCGTAAAAGCCGGACTTTTAAAGGATGAGGACAGCAAAGTTCTGTCGAAAATTGTGCTGTACCTGATCATTCCCTGCGTGATTCTGAATGCGTTTCAGGTCGATTACACGCCGGAAACGGTGCGGGGGCTGCTGGTTGCGTTTGCGGCTTCGCTTCTGATGCAGGTTGTGCTTCTTTTTGCGGTTTCAGCTCTTGGACGGGTGTTTCATTTGGATGCGGTTGAGATAACTTCTGTTTACTACTCCAATTCCGGCAATCTGATTGTGCCGCTTGTGACGGCTGTTTTAGGAGCGGAATGGGTGCTTTACAGCTGTGTTTATATGAGCGTACAGCTTGTCTTTTTCTGGACGCACTGCAAAAAGGTGATCAGCCGTGAGGCTTCCTATGACTGGAAGAAGATTGTTCTGAACCTCAATATTATTTCTATTTTCGTCGGAATTCTTCTTTTTTTCACGGGCATCCGGCTTCCTGCGCTGGTCAACAATACGTTTCATTCTGTCGGAAGCATGGTTGGCCCTGCCAGTATGATTGTTACGGGTATGCTTTTTGCCGGCATGGACTTCCGTCAGATTTTTGCGAATAAACGGATTTACTTCGTGACCTTTCTCCGCCTGATCGCCGTTCCGCTGATGGCGCTTGTTCTCTTAAAACTCAGCCATCTCGCCGACCTTTCCGCTGACGGACCGACACTGATTCTGATCGTTTTTCTCGCCATCATCACGCCATCTGCTTCCACGGTTACCCAGATGTGCCAGGTATACGGCAACGATTCGCGCTATGCCAGTGCCATCAATGTTGTTACTACGCTGGCTTCTATTGTGACGATGCCGCTTATGGTAATGCTGCTTCAGATGGTAATCTAATCACAATTAACAAAAAAACGCTGTCCCGCTTCCCCTTCCAGAGAAGCATTGACAGCGTTTTCTATTACCCAATTAGTACCTTTTTCCCTTCAAACGCAAATCCATAATGCCGGATTCTTTCTTTTGGGATTCCCCGTTCTTTCAGTTCCTCGTCGTATTTCTTTATTTCAATCTGCGCCAGTGCTTTTTGTACCGTTTCCTGCAGCGTTTTTTCTTCCGTTTCTTTTACTTTAAATTCCAGAATCATAGCATCTCGATCCAAATTTCTGGGAATTAGAATCACATCGTATCTTCCATACCCACTTTCCCGATTGGAACGCACCTCATAAAGATCTCTCACTTCCACCAGCAGCCCAAGTACAAATCCATGATAAAACCGCTCTGGCTGGCTCCGCTCGGACGCATGTTTTCCAGCATCAAAATTACTAAATGTAGCAAGTGCAATATCATTCATATAGAGGTTCATCGCTTTTACATCCCCATTCAGCAATGCTTTGATAAATTCATTATAATTGGCAGATGCCGCTGCAAACCAGCTTTTGAACATATTCGAAAACATGCTCACAGTCTCCAGATTTGTGATGGAAAGAGAATACCACGGCTCCAGCGTCAGTCCTCTGTATTCAATCTCCTCCACTTTCAGATAACCGCTTGCCACCAACAGACTCCATACCGCACTTTCATCCTGTTCTAATTGTCCAAATATAATCTGCTCATCAAAATTAACTACAATTTGTTGTCTGTTGATCAGTTTTTCCAGTTCTTCCTTCATATTTACCGATGCTGACTGCAGGAGTTTGCTGATCAATCCATTGGAACTTGTAGCTGCCCAGTAGGGCCGCAGTTTTTTCTCTTTCAGATAATTTGTAATAGACCACGGATTGTAAATATCACGATGCGTGCCAAAGCAAAATCCGTCATACCATTGCTTTACCAGCTCTTTCTTTTCCGGCATTCCAAATTGATCTAATGATTGAAATACCTCTTTTTCTGTAAAACCAAAACAGTCTGCATAGGCATCCGATGTTGTTGTAATAACCGTCAGATTATTGAGGTCCGAAAAAACAGATTCTTTGGAAATACGGGTAATTCCAGTCATCACAGCGCGGTCCAGATATGGATTTGTTTTGAACGTCGCATTGAAAAGGCTTCTCATAAATCCGGCAAATTCACCCCAGTATCCATGAATATAGGCTTCCTGCATGGGCGTGTCATATTCATCCAGAAAGATCAAAACTTTTTTTCCATATAAAAGATTCAAATAACTGGAAAGATTTTTTAATGCATCCTGTGCTGTCACATCACTCATTTTTTCTGTAATTTCCAGCATCTGCTGTTTCTCATTTTGCGTAAAGCATTCTTCCTGCTCCAAATACCGATGTTGGCGATAAGCATCTACAATAATATTTTTTATCTTCTGCACTGCATCTTGATAGTTATTCTGTTTTACGTCCGCAAAGCTCAGAAAAATCACCGGATAAGTTCCCTGCAGTCTGCGGTATTTTTCCTGTTTCCAGATGGAAAGCCCTTCAAAGATGGTACCTTTTTCTGCATACTGTCTGGAAAAGAAACAATTCAGCATGCTCATATTCAATGTTTTGCCAAATCTTCTCGGACGTGTGATCAGCGTAATGTCATCTCCACTTTCCCACCATTGTCTGATAAAATCGGTTTTATCAACATAAAAATAATGATTTTCTCGAAGGGAAGCAAAATCCTGCTTTCCTATACTAATCGCTGAAGTCATATTTCATCTTTCCTTTCTGAGCGCAGACACACCAGCATTTTCTGTCTGATAATGAAATGTTCCACTGTTTTCTAATCGATAATCTTATCTTATAGTTTATCAAATTCCGAAAGAAATTAATAGACTTTTTCTTCTGCACAGCAAAAAAATGGCCGTCCCATTCCTCAGTGCAAGGATCAGACGGCCATTTTTCACTATCAGTTTCCAGTTTTATTTCTCATACAAAAACTCTTCCGGAAGTGTTACGCCGAAGTCTTTTGCCAGATGGCGGAATTCATCCGGTGTGATCGTCTGGCGTTTCGTTGGCTGCATAGAAAGTGTTTTTACCAGGATTTCTGCAGATTTTTCTGCGGTATGCATCAGACCGAAGGTCAGGTCAAAATCAAAGCCGGCGGCGAACATGCCGTGGTGTGCCCAGATGGCAAGATCATATTTCTTCATCAGCTCGCTCGTGGCAACGGCGATCTCTCTGCCTCCCGGAACCATCCACGGAACGACACCGATTCCGGACGGGAATACAACAGGGCACTCGGTTGCCATCTCCCAGAGTTCGCGGGTAAATACTTTATCTTCCAGCGGCAGAACAAAAGTAAGCGCGATCACGTTGGTGGTATGTGCATGGTACACAACGCGATATCTTTCGTCCTGCAGTTTTTTTACCTCCAGGTTCATCAGATGGCTCGGAAGCTCTGAGGTCGGACGTCCTCCGTTGACGAGACCCCAGACGATGCGGTAATTTTCACCTTTTTCATCCAGCTCAATCATACAGATGCTGTCTTCCGGTTTGATGGTGACATTTCGGAAATATTTTCCGCTTCCGGTTACCAGGAAATACTCTCCCGCAAGATTTGGAACGGCGGTTCCTATCGGATTCCACTCTCTGGCCTCAAAGTTTTCTTTTACCTCTTCAACCTCTTCCGGTTTCACACGGTAAGAAAGGTTTCCACCGTTTCTCTCATGCCATCCCTGCTCCCAGCCATCATTTGCCATACGGATAAAGCCTTTTACAAATTCTGCATCTAAAAATTTCATGTTTTTTCCCTCTTCTTTCTCTCTTTTCCTCTTCTTTTATCGATATTTACCGGCACACAACCTCTACCGGCACATCCAGGATTTTTGCCACTTTCAGAATCGTATCAATATGGTGTCCGGCAGCAGCTGCCATATGATGTGTTGGTCCCGCTTCACTCCATCTGTTGCAGAACTCTCTTGCCCCAATAGAGAAACGTGTTCTCATATTGGTATCGCCAAAGGTAAAGATCGGACCATCCTCATTGACACCCTCTGCAGCAACAAATTTAAAGTGACCGTCTTTATCCTGCGTAATTCCAAGGTATGTAACATCGCCAACCGGCGGATAAAACTGCGTCAGATATCCGCCGCCCGTCTTGCCATGAAAGACATCAACGATTTTCATAGACGGTTTTCTCACCTGCGAAATATCAGCATCTCCCGATCCGGAATGGCCGATAATACAGATATCCTCATTGAAATCGATCGAATACATCTCAGAAAGCTGACCGGTTCCGGCGATTGTTTTCAGAATGCTCATTGCCATTGCAACTTTCATATCACCCTCTACGGCGCAGGCTGTGCCCTGTTTAATCAGCATGGAAAATGCCGGGATCAGCATGCTGTCCAGTTTTCCGGCAACCCCCTTGGCAAAGCCGTCATAATGGGATGCCACCATACCAAGATCTTCTTTTTTTACCCATTCTTCAAAAGCAACGACATATTTTGCCATATCCCATACGGTCTCTACCGTTGCACCGCCCTCGATGTCAAAGGTATCCAGAATCTCCTCTGCCTTGGCGCGGATTGCGGCCTCATCTGTAACAGGATCCGCGATTGCCCATATTTTCTCCCAGTCGAACTGTTTCGTATAAAGTCCCATCCGGTTGTAAAGATTGGTTTCATCGATATACAGGTCCATCATTCCCGGATATGGTCTTCCGATCTGGGCAATATTGGTGTAACGGAATCTTCTGCGTACCTGGGCTGCCCGGCACCACTCATCGATTTCCTTTGCCACGTAAGCATCTCCGCCTTCTACAACACCGGTGATGACGGCATGACGTTTTCCTGCACGCTCCAGATCGGCTACCATCTCACCGACTGCTCCACAGGCATACAGCTCACCCAGCCATTTTGGCGTATCGGTATTGGCATAATCCGGTGCTTTCCGTTTCTGCACATTCACAAGCACAACCGGCACATTCAGGTCACGGACTGCCGGGAGCATATTGTAGCTGGTCGCGTAGGTCAGAAGCTGTAAAATAACAAGATCTACATCCGCTGCACGGAACTTATCTCCTGCTTCCATGGATAATTCTTTCGTTGTAACGATTCCACCATCGATCATTTCAACGGTATCGGGAATCGTCTTTTTGAACGCATCATACTGTGCCTCAAATTCCGGAACCAGCGTCGGGAACTGCGGCAGATATGCACCCAGTGCGATTGCAAATACACCTACTTTTGCTTTTGTTTCAACTAACATGTTCTTTGCCCCTTTTAACCTTTCGTCTCATTTTTTATGGCTCATATTGTTTGATTTCGAAGGAATGGAAAATACAGTTTCTCGCATCTTTCAAATTGCTGCATTCCTTTCCGGTGATCATCTGCACCGCCAGATTGCCGATGGCAGTTGCCTCTGTCGGTCCCGCCAGTACGGTCCTTCCGGTCTTTTCTGCTGTCAGCCGGTTCAGATAATCGGCGTTGGCGCCGCCACCTACAACATGAATCTTCCGGTACTGACAGCCCGTTTGTTCTTCCAGTTCTTTTAATGTCTTGGCATAGCATACTGCCAGACTGTTGTAGATCACTGCTGCGATCTCTGTAATTCCCTGCGGTACCTGCTGGCCACTTTCTTCACATGCCTTCTGCACTTCTGCTGTCATATGTTCCGGTGCCAGAAAACGATCGTCATTTGCATCCACGATGGATGAAATCCTGCATTTCGATGCCATTTCGCAAATGGTTCCAAAACTTACCTCCTCTGCGATTTCTTTTCGTACAGACTGAATCATCCACAGCCCCATAATGTTTTTCAGAAAACGGTATCTTCTGTTGTAGCCGCCTTCATTGGTAAAATTGTGCTGCATGGCTTCTGTCCCGCAATCGGCCTCTTTTAATTCTGTTCCCATCAGAGACCAGGTTCCGGAGCTGATATAGAGCACGTGCTCCTCATTGCTTGGCACAGCGACTACTGCGGAGCCTGTGTCGTGTGTTGCGGGAAGAACAATCTCACAGTCGAAGCCGACCTGCTCCTGAATTTCTTTTTTCAGACGACCGATCACAGTCCCCGGTTCACGGATCGGCAGGAAGATTTTCTCCGGATATCCCAGTTTTTGAATCATCTCCCTGTTCCAGTCCCCGGTTTCCGGATTGACAAGCTGGGTCGTTGTTGCATTTGTGTATTCCTGCGCTTTCACGCCGGAAAGCAGGAAATTCAGGTAATCCGGAATCATCAGAAGAGTCTCTGCTTTTTCCAGCTGTTCCGGCTTTTTCTTCTTCCACGCCATGAGCTGATAAATGCTGTTGAAAATTTGTTTCTGAATACCGGTCGATGCATAGAGTTCTTCCTCCGGCACTGTGCGATAAACCTCCTCATCCATTCCTTTCGTGCGGTCATCGCGATAAGCAACGGCATTTCCGATCCGCTGATCATCCTTGTCCAGAAGGACAAAATCAACTGCCCATGTATCAATTCCGACACTCACCGGGATCTTTCCAAGTTCTCTGCATTTTTTCATTCCGGCCAACACGGCTTCAAAGAGTGCCTCGATATCCCACACCTTCTCACCGTCCCGTTTCTGCATTCCATTCGGGAAACGGTAAATTTCCTCAAGAACCATTTTCCCATCTTCCATATGGCCGAGAATATGTCTTCCGCTGGATGCTCCTATATCAATTGCTAAATAATATCTTTCCATACCCTTCCTCCATTTTCTGTCTCTAATTATAGATAACTTTATGTGGTAAAAAAAGAACACGCTTTGTCTAAAAAAGTGTCCTTATTTGCACTATAACGATGTCATTGATCGTATCCATCCGCATCCGTTCGCTCTTCTTCTCCTTCAGCCGCGCCGGAGTTTTTGCTCCATGGGGTAATTCAAGAAACGTTTTCACAGGAAATTATGGTAAAAAAATTCCGCAGCACTTCTGTGATTGAGGTGCTGCGGAACTTTTTTACATTTTAGGCTGATATCTCATGTTGGATACATTATAAACTGTGATAAACGCTTTCGGATCAAGTTTGTTGATAAAATTCATCAATTTCTGGTATTCTGTCTTGTCTACGATCGTGATGATTTCTTTGCGTTTCTGCATGTTATAGGCACCATAGGCTTCATAGATCGTAGCACCGCTGTGCAGCTCATGAAGAATAAATTCCCGAAGTTCTTCTTCCTTTGGAGTGATGATACATACCCGGCGTTTGATATTATGGTCAAAAATAAAATGATCCAGAACAATTCCGTTAAAATACGTTCCAAGAATACTCAGGACTACCGTTTTCTTGTCGTAAACGAGTGCTGCAGACAGAGCAACACACATACCAGACAGAGACATGGCTTTTCCAAGCTCCATATGAAGATATTTATTCATGATCTTTGCTACAATATCAAGTCCGCCGGAAGAAGCATTTCTGTTAAAAAGAATACTGAGTCCCACACTGACTACAAGTGTATAGCACAGAACATCCAGCTCCTGACTGTTTGTCATTGAACCAAAATCCGGGAAGATTTTTTCAAAAAGTCCAAGAAAAACAGGAAGCATGATACTGGTGTAGACGGTTTTTACACCAAATTCTCTTCCGCAGGTAAAAAAGCCGATGATCAGAAGTACTACGTTCAGAATCATGGTGATGGCGGAAAGGGGCAACGGTACAAAGTTGGAAAGTACGATACCAAGACCCGAAATACTGCTGACAGAAGTATGGCTTGGTACCAGAAAAAAATAGACTGCCGCTGCAATAATAGCAACAGCTGCTGTCAGGATCAGGATTTCCAACAGAATCTGAGTATCCTTCAATTGTTTTTTCATGTTAATTCTCCGTATCTTATTTTTTATGGATGGGAAGATCCCTTCTTTATATTAATGGCATTTTGAAGATATGTAAACCCTTTCCAGAAATCATTCCAACATATTTGTGTATCGTTGTTGCTTTTCCGTCAGCTTTCTGTAATGCATATCCTTTTTATTGCTTTTTTTCGTTCTATGCTACAATAATTTTGATACTTAATATTATCTTGTAACACAATCAGGAGAACATCATGAATGAAAAGGGACTGACCAACATTAGTCTCAAAAAATAAATAACTCAAAGGTTTACCAATATATTTACAGAAAGAAAAAGACCTCCAAGCAGCAGATCGTTCAGGAACTGCAGATGGGTTTATCCACAGTCAGCCAGAACCTCAACCTTCTGGAGCAGGAAGGTCTGATAGAAAAAAAAACGGCTTTTTGCATCCACCGGCGGAAGAAAAGCAAACGCCATTCAGATTGTATCCGATTTTAAAATTTCTATTGGTATCGGTATTTTAATTTCCTCCCATCCTGGCTGTGTCCTGCTTCCGTAAAATCAATCAGCAATTCTTCCAATGCCACGATATCAACTTTTTCTTCCATTTTTCAGTTCTTCCACAATCTCGTTATAACGTTTTTTATTTAACCGGTAGAAAAATAATACAACCGCAGTCACAATCCACAGTGCACCTGGAATCGTCGTAAATGCATGTTTCATAATTGAAAGTACAATTGCATTTTGTGTCTGATTTGCAATATAACCATATTTTCCAAGTAATCCTGCTAAAAGTGCTGTTCCAACTGCCATTCCGATTTTAT